>OBEQ011594504.1_pt1 | contig 19333 bp, 19 predicted proteins | sample 1670901 | NCBI WGS metagenome assembly OBEQ01 (sample SAMEA104232315, study PRJEB22302) | groundwater metagenome | biome: forest; feature: aquifer; material: groundwater | place: USA | collected 2011-08-07 | depth 5.4 m
AAAAGGAGGTAAAATAAAATGCACGACATCGCAAATATCGCGGCAAACTTCATTAACCTCGATGCCGTAAATATCACCTATCTCTTTCTGGTAGGATTCGTCGGGGGCCTCGTAAGCGGATTCATTGGTTCAGGTGGCGCCTTTGTGCTCACGCCGGGCATGATGAGTCTCGGTGTCCCAGGGCTCGTTGCAGTTGCAAGCAACATGTGCCACAAATTTCCTAAGGCCCTCATCGGCTCGATGAAACGCGCCAAGTACGGCCAGGTGGACGTCAAACTCGGAGTGGTCCTCGGCATCTCTGCCGAGGCAGGCGTTCTCTACGGGGCCCACATCCAGGAAAGCATCAAGAAGGCCTTTGGCGATGCCGGATCGAATCTTTACGTGAGTGTGGCATTTGTAGTAATCCTGGCCGTCGTCGGCGGTTTCGTACTAAGGGACGCCTGGAAGACCTACAAGTCAGGCACTTCAAATGAAGAGGAAAAGATGACAAAGCTGGCCCGCTGGGTCCAGTCGGTTAATATTCCGGGCACTATGGTCTATTTCAAGAGCCTAAACGCCCGCATCTCCGTTCTCTTTACGATCCCGCTTGGCTTCGCGACGGGCATGCTCGCCGCAACCATCGCGGTCGGGGGCTTTATCGGCGTACCGGCGATGATCTACGTCCTGGGCGCCCCCAGCCTCATGGCGTCGGCAACGGAACTTGTGATTGCCTTTGTCATGGGTCTCGGCGGATCTTTCAAATATGCGATGCACGGCCTCGTCGACATCAGACTTGCAATGATAATCCTCGGCGGCTCACTCTTCGGAATCCAGTTGGGGGCCATGGGCACAACATATGTAAAACCCTTCATGATCAAGGTCGTCATGGGGGTCATCATGGTCATCGTCCTCTTCAGCCGGGGCCTGATGGTGCCGGTTTATCTTGCGCAGCTCGGTCTTATTCAGACAATCGACGTCACAACGGTAAAAATCCTGAAGAGTACAAGCTTCCTGATTATGATTGCAGCGCTCCTTATAGGGGCCTTCATCGTCCTCAAAGCCATGTGGCAGGGTCGGCGCGCAGAACAAAGGGCGACTGCCGGGGAAGCATTCGAAACTGCTAAGATATAGGCATGGGGAAATACAAGAAGATACTCGTGGCCTACGATGGTTCTGCATCGGGTACGAATACGCTTCTCCAGTCCTTTAGACTGGCTACTGAAGAAAAATCATGGATTACCGTGGCGACGGTCGTACCTTCTTACGACGGCGACATAGACCTTATAGCCGTAAGCGATATTCATGAAGCAATGAGACGCCCTGGAGAGGAGATACTCTCCAGGGCGAATGCCCTGGCAAAAAAGGAAGGCGCCCTCATAAAGACAATACTGGAAGAAGGGGAGATTTACGATAGACTCGTTGACCTCGCTGAGGCTGAAAACTGCGGGGTCGTCATCATGGGAAGACGCGGGAAGTCGTCCTCCGCGGACAAGTCGCACATCGGCAGTGTTACCGCCCGCGTTATCGGCCTCAGTCAGAGGGACGTGCTGGTGGTTCCTGAAGGAACAATCATCGGGTGGAAAAAGATATTGGTCGCTACAGACGGATCGCGATACAGCGGCCTGGCTACGGACAAGGCAATAGATTTTGCAAAGTCCTATGGCGGATCCCTCACGGCCGTGTCGGTAGTGGACGTGCCTTCCGAATTTTATGCTGAGGCCCCCGGCGCAGTGGACAAACTCATAGCAAACGCAAAAGGTTTCGCGGCGGCCGTGATTAAAAAAGCGGAAGCCGACAATATCGCGGCTTCGACTTTTGTAGGAGAGGGCGAGGCCTTCGAAATCATCACAAGGCTCGCACAAAAAGAAAAAATCGATGTCATCATCATGGGAAGCCATGGAAGGACGGGGCTGAAAAGGCTTCTCATGGGAAGCGTTACAGAAAAGGTCATAGGTCATGCGCCCTGCCCCGTGCTCGTCGTGAAAGGATAAATCGAAATAAGATCCGCAAAAGTTGCGATCTCCCCGCGGATTTCACGCAGGTCCAATTTTACTTCTCTGTTTGCACTTTTTTCGAGCTATAGAGTTTCCTTATGGGGTATAATGTCCACTATGCTATTTGAAGAGCTTGCCATCCCCGATGCGGTCCTCAAGGGTATCAAGGCTGCAAACTTCACGCGCTGCACCCCGGTTCAGGCCGCGGCGCTGCCCGTGGCACTGACCGGCAGGGACGTCGCTGCCCAGGCCCAGACCGGCACCGGAAAGACCGCCGTCTTTCTCATAACCCTTTTCTCCCGCATGCTTGCAAAGCCGGGAGCCGGGCGTGGACCGTCGCCGCGCGCCCTCATTGTGGCTCCGACCAGAGAACTTGTGGCCCAGATCGATGCCGAGGCCCGGAGGCTGGGACAGTTCACTAACTTCCTTATCGCCCCCGTCTTTGGAGGCATGGATTACCAGAAACAAAGAGAGTCACTGGGGGAAGGAGTGGACATTATCATCGGAACGCCCGGCAGGCTCATCGATTATCTCAAGCAGCGTGTCTACAGCCTCAAGAAGACGGAGTTCCTCGTCATCGACGAGGCTGACCGCATGTTCGACATGGGATTTATCAGTGACCTTCGGTTCCTGCTCAGGAGGATGTCTCCTTATGACAAGCGGCAGTCGATGCTCTTTTCAGCCACTCTCTCCAACAGAGTAATGGAACTCTGCTATGAGCATATGAACCTGCCTGAAAGGATCGAGATTTCGCCCGAGCAGGTGACTGTTGAACTAATTACGCAGGAACTTTACCACGTCGGCAAGGAAGAAAAACCAGGTCTCCTTTTGGGGATTCTGAGGCGCGAACAGCAAGGCCGCATCCTTGTCTTTGTGAATATGAAGTCGACTGCCGAAAAGCTCGACGCGCTCTTCAAGGCCAACGACATCGCCGCGGCATCCATCACCGGGGACATCCCCCAATTGAAACGGATGAGGATCCTCTCGCACTTCAAGGAAGGAAAGCTGCCCGTCCTGGTTGCCACGGACGTAGCGAGCCGGGGACTCCATATCGAGGGCGTCACCCATGTTATCAATTACGACATTCCCCAGGACAGCGAGGACTATGTGCACAGGATAGGACGGACAGCCAGAGCTGGCGCAGCAGGCAAGGCGATCAGCTTTGCATGCGAGGATTATGTCTATGCCCTCGAAGGCATCGAGGAATACATCAAGCAAAAAATACCTGTCAAAACTATCGAAGACGGCTCAATAGTTACGGGTTATAAGAAACCGGTCTATGAGCGCAGGAAAGACCGCACAGGCCCGCTTCACGGGAGGCCGCAGAGGAAGGGTCCTCCAGGAAAGCGCCATGACGGGGACGGCGGGAAAAGAAAGACAGGGAGAAGACCGGAAAAAAGGGGCTGATGCTTCCCCGCGATAAAGGTTCAGGAGGTGGATTATGGATGAATTCAAAGGCGTGACAGTTGTCAAAAAAGCCAATGTCTATTTTGACGGGAAGGTAACGAGCAGAACGGTCTTTTTCGGAGACGGCTCCAAGAAAACGCTCGGGGTCATGCTGCCCGGAGAGTACGAGTTCAATACCGGCGACAAAGAGCTCATGGAAATTATTTCAGGCGATCTTGAAGTGCTTATTAAGGGCGAGACGGACTGGAAGACGGTCAAGGGAGGCGAATCCTTCGAGGTCCCGGCAAATTCTAAGTTCGGCTTAAAAGTCAGGAAGGTGACCGATTACTGCTGTTCTTTCCTGAAATAATAAACAGGCCGCTTCTCCGCTTCACGATGAAAAAAGAGGAAAAAAATAGATCAGACGCCGGCATCCCTTATGACGCCATTAAAGTGAAGGAAATCGGTCCATGGGCCGTCTATTTCTCGAAGTCGGAGACTTCTGTTTACTTTACGTCATCCGTCTCTTCTTCTCAGGTTCTCGGCCTTTCCAGGGAGGAACTGCTCATGTTAGCGAACGAAATGGAGATATGGCATCCTGGCGAAAATAAAACCCCTGTTGACGAGCCCCGGAAAGAGGAAGTCCGATCATCCGAAAATTCAAGGGACAAAAGGAGCTTCCGAAGATTTACGAGACGCTGCGAGGCTGAATTCACTGCCGGGGATATCTCGAGCAGAGGCATCGCAAGCGATTTTTCCATAAATAGTCTTTTCCTGAGAACAAGCCATCCTTTTGCCACTGATACTGTTGTGGACATCGTGGTCCATCTGCCTGACAAGTCCGTGTCGTCACTGCAGGGAAAGGTAAAGAGGGCGATGAAGACCTGCCTGGGGAAGGTAATGGGTGCGCCAATCAAGGAATATAAAAACGGCATGGGCATAGAGCTCACTAAAAAAGACGTTCATTACCTCAATTTCATAAGATCCCTCATTTAGTGACGGCAATAACCCCCATGACATGGTTCATTATAACCGAAAACGATTTCAGTTTGACTCGCAGAGACCGGAGCCTCGGAAATGCAGAGTGTGCCGTGCCGGTCGTTAAAGTCTTTAAATAGAAAATTCTTTACAAAAAAACAGCGAGGGCCTGCGAAATTTCACAGGCCCTCGCTGTCCTGAAACAAAATGCCCTATTTCTTTTTCTTCGGTGCTTCTTTAGGCGCCGTCTTCGGCGATTCCTTCTGCTGCGGCGCCGCAGTCCAGTTATTAAGATCATGGGCGATGTTGTGGCACTCGCCGCATTTCGGGAACTTTCTCATAAGGCCTTCGGGATGAGGCGTCCCATGACAGTCCTGGCACTTCGGCACAGTCCTGTGCTTTTCCTTATGACAGAATGCGCACGCTAAGGCGGCGTGCTTGGCCCTACTGGCGGTCAGGAGATCGAAGGCCTGCTTGTGGCATGCGCCGCAGTTCTTTGACGGGGTATCATCGGCATAGGCCACAAGCTTCGGCATATGGGCCTTGTGGCATTTCTTGCAATCGGCGACGACCATTTCAGCCGAGTGAGGCTTGTGGCACTGCGTGCACTGGGGGACCTTGCGGTGGACGCTGTGACAGAATGAACAGTCAAGGGCACTATGTTTGCTCTTATTGTCTCTCAGCTGAGTGATTTGCTGTGTGTGACAAGTGGAGCAGGCATCCGTCACCTTGCCGGTAAAAGAGATATTCAACGGCGTATGCGGGTTCTTGTGACAGCCGAGACAGCCTTTAAGTTCGAAATGACTCTTTCCCATGTGGCAATCATTACACTGCGGGATAGGTTTCTTGACTGTCGGGGGATGGCCTACATGACAGCCTGTACAACCGACTTCCTTGTGCTTGCCTCCGGCAGCCGCTATGTCGGCAGGCGGGGCGTCATGACACTTCAAACAGTCCTCGTTTGTGAGAGCCGGTTTTGGCTGGGCAAATGCAGTAAGTGAATAAGCCAGAAACACCGATATCCCTGCGATCAATACTAATGCGACCATAAGACGACTGCTGCTCGATAATTTCATCTTTCCTCCTCCATTCTGGGGTTGTAATATTTTTTCCTCATCTCCTTGCTGTTTCATTCTGCGGTGTAGCAGGCCAGTTATTCAGATCATGAGCGATCTTGTGACAGCTGCCGCATTTTGGGAATCTTGCCATCATACCCTCCGGATGCGGCGAACCATGACAGCTTTGGCACTTCGGCACCATCCTGTGCTTCTCCTGATGGCAGAATCCGCATGTCAGGGGCTTGTGCTTGGCCTCGCTGGCGCTCAACAGGTCTAAGGCCCCCCGGTGGCATCCGCCGCAGTCCTTTGACGGGATATTGGCGGCATAGGTCACCGGCATCGGCATGTGCGCCTTGTGACATTCCCGGCATTCGGCAACGACCATATCTGCCGCGTGCGGTTTGTGGCACCGGGTGCATTCAGGGACCTTGCGGTGGACGTCGTGGCAGGTGGAACACTCTATGGCGCTATGCTTGCTTTTGTTCTCCCTGAGCATTACCACCTGGGCTGCATGACAGGAAACACAATTCCCTTTTATGTCGGAAAAAGAAATGTTCAGAGGCGTATGCGGGTTCTTGTGACAACTGCGGCAGCCGCCGAGCTCGAAGTGGGCCTTCTTCTTTGTCAGATGGCATCGATTGCATGACTGGAGTGCCTTCCTGGCCGTAGGCGGGTGCCCCAGATGACAGCCCACGCACGGAACAGACCTGTGTCTCCCTCCGGCAGCTTTTATCTCATCCGCTGCAGCGGCATGGCACTCCGCACAACTTTGTTTTTTTGCGGGTTCTGTCTCAGCAGGCGCCGTGCCGCAAAAAAGCGGGAACAGGGAGACCAAGACGGTCAGCACGAACACGACCATCAGATTACCGCTTTTTCCTGCCCTCATCGTCCCCCTTTCATAAATTAGAGTCAACTACCGTGAAGCCAAAATTATCGAAATTATGCCATAGTCCCCAAAAAACAGTCAACGGGGTTCAAAGTGAAGTAACCCTTTATTCCCCAATCACTCCCCCATAAGTTTCGGACGATGAACCTCTTCTGAGTATCGTTATAGCAGACAGCAAGGACCGCATGACCTCCCATGACCTGCTCTTTCGGTGACGACGTAGAAATTTTTTGCTATAATCTCTATGTTATTTCAGGTTGACCTCTCAAATCTACAAAAAATACGGGAGAGAAAACGATGTATTGTTTACAAAAATGCTGAAGCGGTCGGTGTGGCTGTCAGCACTTGTCTTTGCGATGCCGTTGTGCATGGCTATTGCCCAGACGGTTTTGCCAACGATTCAGTTGAAGGCGGGTAGGCACTACGTCAAGGCCGAGGTCGCAGCGACACTTGATTCCCGTGACCGGGGATTAATGGACAGGCATTCGCTGCCTGCTGATCGCGGCATGCTCTTCGTCTTCCCGGAGGCGCATAGGCATTGCATGTGGATGCATAACACATCAATTCCCCTGAGTGTCGCGTTCATTGACGATAAGGGGACCATAGTCAATATCGCTGATATGAAACCAGACACGGAAAATTACCATTGCGCCGCCAGGCCGGTTCGATATGCGCTGGAAATGAACGCCGGCTGGTTCAGAAAGAAAGGGGTAGATACCGGCTCACGTATCAGCGGTTTAGAAAATGCCCCGCCGGGTCAATAAATCGCCTGCCGAATTCATTGCTGAAAAAAGTCCCTACACCTCGGGACAATTTTGACGGCGGTCTATTTTTTGTCTATTTTGACATTTGTCTATTTTTGTCTTGACAGTACGTGACCTTAATGTTATATAAGGTTAGCTGACTGTGAATGTAAATTTTTATTATCCGTGTCGAAAACCGGATAGAAAGAGGAGGAGCTATGATTAATTTGACAAGATGTATGGCCGGACTGGTGTTTCTAATGATAATAGGCGTTACCGGAGCCCGGGCTCAGGCAACGCGCACCTGGGTTTCAGGAGTGGGAGACGATGCGAATCCCTGCAGCCGTACTGCGCCGTGTAAAACCTTTGCCGGAGCTATCAGCAAGACAGCTGCCAGCGGAGAGATTGACGTGTTGGATCCCGGGGGGTTCGGCGCAGTGACCATCACCAAGGCGATTACTATTGACGGCGGAAGCGGTCAAATTGCCGGTGTGCTTGTTGCAGGAACTAATGGAATAGTTGTGAGCGCCGGAGCGAACGATGTAGTGATCTTGCGCAATCTGGACATTAATGGGATCGGCGGCGCGGGGCTCAGTGGAATCCGCTTTATTGCAGGGAAAATGCTGTACGTCGAAAATTCAAATATCTATGGCTTTGTAAACTACGGCATCGACTTCGAGCCTACGGGAACATCGGCACTATCGGTCGACAGGACACTCGTCCGTACAAACGGACTGGGACTTTACGTAAAGCCCGGACCCTCCGGCGCGGCATCCGTGACGGTTGTTGGAAGCCGCTTCGAGGGAAGCACAGCGGGGGCTGGAGTTCGGGCGGAAGACAATTCTGAGGTTACGATCAGCGGTAGCACAGCCAGCGGCAATGCACGTAACGGGTTTACCGCTCTTCCGAAGTTCTTCCCAGTAGAAATAAACCTGGAGGGTTGCGTTTCTGCCAGTAACGCTATGACCGGCATTGCTGCAGCTGGACCAGGAGCAATCGTTCGCATGTCGAACACCATGGTCACGCACAATGCAACAGGTATTGCGGTTGCCGGCGGGGGCAGTGTAGTTTCATTTCTCAATAATCGTATTGCCGGAAATTCCACAAACGGCTCGCCTACGTCGAGCATAGCCCAGCAGTAAAAAAGCTGAGCGGGCGTGACCGGTATGACTGTGTCGCGCCCGCAACTCGCCCTTTTTATTAAACTCACGCAAGCGCTCAGTTTCCACCATGGTTCGTTTACAAGGAAGACCATATCTTACGAATTTCCAATAAAAACAAATCTGGATATACTTCTTTCCAAGTCAATTCTCCGTTGACATTTCATATTCCTGTAGCGTAAATTTATCCTTACAAGGAGGGGGAATGCCTTACAAAGGGGTAGAAAAGAGAAGCGGTTCCCGAAATGTATGTAATACTACCATTGAGTTCCGCGTATTGTCAGGGTTCTCCGCGGCATCCTCACCGACCACATCGATACTTGGATGTTCCTTCCTATGTCTTTCCCATACCCGATTTTTTACGATGGCGATATTGACGGCCCCTTTCGAAAGAGCATCGATGCAGGCGTCGTGAGAACCCAGCTTCAGAACATTCGCCTGAGCAAGCTTTACATCGGGAATGGAATGAAAGTAGACCTCTCCCGAAGAGGCCAAGGCGGTGAAAGCGACTTTTTTCCCTTTGAAGTAATCAGCACGCCCTGAAAATTTAGGCGACCCTTTCGGCCCGAGGACAACGGCATGATAGATGCTTATATTGTCTCTACCGACAGGCCTGACCAACGGCACGGCAAGCTCTTTCATGATAAATATCCCGGCGATCGCAGAACCGCTGAACATTGCGTCAGCCTTGCCTGTAGCAAACATGACAGCCGCAGAAGAATAATTGGCGGTCTCCACAAAAGAAAGCTGTATTCCTTTGTGGACGAGATAGGCTTCGAGCGCTTTATATTTCTGGGCGGCATTTTTCTCGTCCTGCATAATCGCAATGGTGAACTGAGAAGCGTGCGCAAGGCCATGGGTTATCACGATCACGAATGCAACGACAAGCGCGGACATAAATTTTGGAAGCTTCATCCCTTCTCCTTGATCATTTATAGTCAATTTCCTGAAGTCAAATAATCCTCGCTGCTTTGTAATACTACTCTGATGTTATTATTTACTTCTGAATATCCGATAGTCAAGATAAAAGACAAACAGCGTCACCTAAGGATCACTCCTCTTCGATCCGCCGGTCCGAAGAGGCCCGGACTGTTTACACGGTCTCTTATTTGACCAAAACCGAATCAACCGCGTCTTCTATCATGTCCGCGAAGACGATCTCGAGTGTTCCTCTCACTTCTTCCGGAAGGCTTTCTATCTCGACCCTGTTCTTGGAAGGAATGACCACTGTCTTCAGCCTCGCCCTCCGCGCCGCCAATATCTTTTCCTTTATCCCGCCGACAGGCAGTATCCGGCCGCTCAGGGTAAGTTCACCGGTTATCGCCGCAGACCTCTTTGCGGGCCTGGCAGTAAGGAGCGAAAGAAGCGCCAAGGCGATCGTCACCCCTGCCGAAGGGCCGTCTTTCGGGATCGCTCCGGCGGGCACATGGATATGTATATCGTGTCCTTCAAAAAAGTCCTCCTCGATCCCGAACCTTGCCGCATTGCTTCGCACGTAACTCAGCGCAGCCTGCGCCGATTCCTTCATGACGCCGCCCAGGGAACCGGTAAGGATCAATTCCTGCTTCCCCTTCATCTTCAGGGCCTCGACAAAAATGATGTCCCCTCCCACTTCGGTCCAGACCAGCCCTGTGGTAACGCCGATTTGGTCATTTTCTTCCGCCATTTCGAAATAATATTTCCTCGGCCCGAGGAACCTTTCGACCAGTTCCCTGTTCACGCTTATGCATTGTGCACCCACCCCGTGCTGGACGAATTCCCTGGCGATCTTGCGGCATATGGAAGCGATCTGCCTGTCCAGGTCCCTTATGCCCGCCTCGTGGGTATATTCCTCGACGATCTTCAGGATAGCCTCTCCAGTGAATACAGGAGGGTAGACCGATACACCTGTCTCTCTTATCTGCCGGGGCACAAGGAACTCCGAGGCGATCATCACCTTTTCCTCTTCCGTATACCCCGAGAACTGAATGACTTCCATGCGGTCCCTGAGAGGGGTCATAATGTTGTCAGCCACATTCGCCGTAATGATGAACATTACCCTTGAGAGGTCGAAAGGCATGTCGAGATAATGGTCGATGAATTGAGAGTTCTGTCCCGGATCGAGCGCCTCGATCAGGGCCGATCCCGGGTCGCCTTTGAAGTCATAACCGATTTTATCGAGTTCGTCTAGGATGAGGACCGGGTTGCACGACCCGGACCTGCGTATCTCCTCGACGATCCTCCCGGCCAGAGCGCCGGCATAGGTCCGCCTGTGTCCCCTGATCTCGGCCTCGTCTTTTATTCCACCCAGCGATATCCTCCCGAACTTCCTTCCGAGGGCGCGCGCTATCGATCTTCCGAGAGAAGTCTTGCCGGTACCAGGCGGGCCGGCAAAGCAGAGGACCGACCCTTTCATTTCTTTCTGAAGGTTCGTCCTCTCGACGGCCTGCCTGACCGTATCTCTGACGTCATCGAGTTGTCGAGGGATTGATCCTTTCGAGCATGTCCAGTTCCCTTAAGGCGACCTCTTCGGCATGGGGCGGCATGACCGCGTCGCCGACCTTTTTTTTTCAGTTCTTCAATGACCGGATCTGGCGGCTGCGGCTCCTCTGTTTTCCTGAACAATTTCATGGCCTATATTTTACCTTAAACCCTTTTCGGAATAATAACCCCCCTACCCCCCTCTTATCTTAAGAGGGGGAAAAGCAGAGCTTGGGGGCGTTATTCCCGAGAGGGGCGATTTGACAGAATCGACCTGGTCCCATAAAATACCTTCATGCGCGTGGTAAATGCGAAACTGGTGCTCATCTGCTGTGCAAGCGCGTTCCTTCTCATCCCGGCCGCCTGCGATAAGAAACCGGAAAATCCGGTCTCACAGAATGGAAACAGCCTCATCAAGTGCTACCAGGGCGCCCAGAACGCTGCGGAACAGGCAAACCTCGACGCGATACAGAAGGCGATCAGCGCCTACCGCGCAGCGAACGAAGGGTTTCCTAAAGACTTAAAGGATATTGAAAATCTGATCGGGGGACCAATCGACCTCACCAAATATGAATACGACCCAGCTACCGGCAAAGTAACTCCCGAACCGAAACAATAGCGCTTTATCGCATTATCGATCCTTGCAGCCGCATCCGCGCTGTAGTAATATAATGGCTGAATGCTTTCAGAGGAGTCATGATGAGGATTTCAGGCGGTCAGTTGAAGGGTAGAAAGATTGCGGTAAAAAAATCTTCGGGCAAAGGCGAGCGGGACGATTTAAGGCCGACATCTTCCAAGGTGAGGGAGGCCCTCTTCGACATCCTGAGGAACGATATCAAAGGCTCTTCGTTCCTCGATCTTTATGCCGGCACAGGAGCGGTCGGGTTCGAGGCCCTGTCTCGCGGCGCATCGAGCGCCTGCTTTGTGGAGGACGACCGGGAGTCCTCAAAAGAGATATCACAATATATAGGCAAGATGGCGCTCGACGGAATAACGGAAGTTTTCACCGGCGCCGCCGAACGTTTTTTGAAGAGGACAGAGGTAACTGAACTGACCTTCGACATAATATTTGCGGACCCTCCGTATGCATCTGATGAGATAGGAAAAATCCTGCCGCTAATCGATGACGGGGACATATTGAGAGTGGGAGGCTGCCTCATCGTCGAACATCATGCAAAAAAAAACATCGCCGTATCGTGTAAGAATTTAAGGCAGATCAAAAACTATAAATACGGAGACACCATGCTCACAATTTACAGGAAGGGACTATGAATAAGAGGATCGCCATTTATCCGGGGACGTTCGATCCCTTCACCAACGGTCATCTTGACCTCGTCAACAGGAGTCTCATGGCGTTCGACGAGGTTATCGTCGCCATAGCGCCAAGCCTCAAAAAGGTGCCGCTCTTCAGTCTCGCCGAACGTGTCGAGCTGATCAGGAAGTCACTGAAGAACTATAAGAGGATAAGGATAGAACCTTTCGACGGACTGCTCGTCGACTATGTAAAGAGCAGGAAAGGGATGATCATCATCAGGGGCCTGAGGGCCGTCTCCGACTTCGAATATGAACTCCAGATGGCCCTCATGAACAGGCAGATGAACCCGCGCATCGAGACGGTCTTCATGATGCCGAGTTTGGAGTATTCTTTCCTTACCGCCACCATAGTGAAGGAGATCGCATCCCTGGGCGGACCTGTAAAGGAGCTTGTCCCGGCCCCGGTCGAAAACGCGCTCCTGGACAGATTCAAAAAAAATAGTGCGAAGGATTATAAGCGCTGATGCAAGGAGGCCGTATGCCGAAGGAAAAACGAACGATCCTTCCCCTTCCGCCCCATTTCGATCCGGCAAATGTCGATAAGACATGGAAGGTCCCCTATCTTCAAAGGGACAGCGAAGCGAGGGAGTGGGCGAAGCTGCACGGGGTGCGGCCTGCATGCAACGATGATTTCAAGATCTGTCTCGTTGCGGTCGACGTACAGAATTCTTTCTGCATCCCCGGCTTCGAACTGTACGTTGCCGGACGGTCGGGCAGAGGTGCGGTCGAAGACAGCCGGAGGCTCTGCGAATTCATTTACCGGAACCTGGATGCCCTGACTCAGATCTGCCCCACGATGGACACCCATAATGCAATGCAGATATTTCATCCGATCTTCCTTGTGAACGACAAAGGCGAACATCCGGCGCCTTTTACCCTGGTCACCGAGGAGGACGTGCTGAAAGGGGTCTGGAAATTCAACCCTGAGCTCTGCTTCATTTTTCGGGTCGACGAGGCGCAGGGACAGCAGTTCCTTCTGCACTATACGAAGAGGCTCAGGCAGGGAAGGAAATATGACCTCACCATATGGCCTTACCACGGCATGCTGGGAGGCATCGGTCATGCCCTCGTCGCTTCCGTCGAAGAGGCGATCTTTTTCCATGGAGTGGCCCGTTACAGCCAGCCCGACTTTCATATTAAGGGCGACAGGCCCTTCACCGAACATTATTCCGTGCTCGGACCCGAAGTGCGCGAAGGCCCGAAGGGAGAAGAACTCGGACTGAAGAGCGAGAAGTTTTTCAAAAAACTCCTTGAGTTCGACGCGGTCCTCATCGCAGGGCAGGCCAAGAGCCACTGCGTCGCCTGGACTATCGCCGACCTTCTCGAAGACATCCTGGCCCGGGACAGGGTGCTGGTAGAAAAGGTCTATCTCCTGGAAGACTGCACGTCGCCTGTTGTCGTTCCCGGAATAATGGACTATACGGAGCTTGCGGACGCGGCATTCGGGAGATTCGCAGACGCCGGGATGCATGTGATAAGGTCGACAGATCCGATGCATACCTGGCCGGGGATCAAATAGAGCGTTCAGCAAACAGCAGTCAGCACGCAGTGCCGACTCAACAACTTAACTATTCGACTGTTCACGATTCACGATTCCCCACTTACTATTTACCTCTTACTACTCACTACTTTCTATCCTACGATGCGCAGAAACGCCTCGACGACACGGGGGTCGAAGCATTTTCCGGAGTTGTCCCTCAGGTAAGTGACGACCTTTTCCTTCGGCCACGCCCCCCGGTAAGGACGTTCCGAACTCAGTGCATCCCACTGGTCGACAACCGCGAAGAGCCGCGCGGGCAGCGGGATCTCGTCACCCTTCAATCCCTGTGGATATCCGCACCCGTCCCACCTCTCGTGATGACAGTATGAAATAATAGAGGCCGGGCTGAGAAATGAAATCGGTTCGAGCATCTCCCTCGCGTAAACCGTATGTTTCTCCATTATCTTCTTCTCAACATCATCGAGCGGACCGGGCTTCGACAGGATATGGTCCGGAATCGCCATCTTGCCGATATCGTGTATGAGAGCGCCCCTTTGGATGTGTTCGATCTCTTCTTCACTGCAGTTCATCTCCCCGGCCAGACGCACACTGAGAGCGACTACTCTTCGACTATGCCCTTCGGTTTCACTGTCCCGATATTCCAAAACCTTGGCCAGCCCCTCAAGGGTGAGGTGATACGTCTTGAGCAGTTCCTCTTCAGCCTGCTTTATATGTGCGATATTTCTTTCCGTGTTATGAATGATTACCCAAACCAGTGCGCTCGCGGCCATCAGCAGGACCCCCGCAGAAAGACAAAAGCCCGCGTCCGTTACAACGCGCGCAGGCGCATATGACCCTTTGATTTCAAGATACGCCAGCGCGGCCAGAGACCCGATCGAGGCGAGGGTGAGTATTGGTATGGCACGTTTGCCGAAGAACAGGCTGCCCACAATGATAATCAGCGGATAAACCAGCATGCCCGAGTCCTGCAGCCCCCCTGTGGCGTAAAGGTTGTAGTCTGCAGCGCACAATATCACCGCAAGAGTGAGCGAAGCGGATTGCAGGTAGCGGCCCCGGGAATTCAGCCAAAATGCAGGAATGCAGAAGACAGACATGGCAAGGAGGGCGATCGCTATATTCCACGCATGAATGTAAACGTTCACCAGAAAGAGGGTGACTCCGGCAACCACAATTACCCTGAGCATGGTGGCAAGGATCCTTTTCTGCTGCGCACGCTCATAAGGGGTTACGCCGGCCTGGCTGAACCATTCTTTAATAGACAGGGATGAAGGGGGCAGAATGAGGCGCTTCAGTCCTTTGCAAAGAAATAGGACGCGAAGGGAAAACGACACGATCTCAGAAGTCCCTTTATTGTCCGAGCTGATCTTCCCCATCTAACGATCCCTCCAACGGCAGACGATATAATGTACGGAATCCGCATCTAGGTTGTCAATATATCATCAACAAAATCCTACTTCACGATCTTCATGCTTATGTCGGCAGCGGTGGCCGAATGGGTAAGTGCCCCTACCGAGATCAGGTCGACTCCTGTCTCCGCCACCTCTCTCACATTGGCAAGGGTGATGTTGCCGGACGCCTCTATCGTCACCCTTCCCCGAGCGCACTCGACCGCCTCGGCCATGTCCCCTACCGACATATTATCGAGCATGACGATGTCCGCGCCGGCGTCGATGGCCTCCTGGAGTTCTTTGAGGTTTTCGACCTCGACCTCTATCCTCGCCAGATGGTGACCGGATTTAGCCAGAGTAACGGCGTCCCGGATATTACCGACCTCTTCTATGTGATTGTCTTTGATGAGTATACCGTCATAAAGTCCGAAGCGGTGATTGGTCCCTCCCCCTACTCTTACCGCGTATTTTTCCATGAACCTCTGGCAGGGGGTGGTCTTACGGGTGTCGAGTATCTTCGTCTTAGTACCCCGCACCGCGTCGACGAATTGGCTTGAGAGCGTCGCAATGCCCGAAAGTCTCTGAAGGATGTTGAGGCTTATCCTTTCTCCCGCAAGCAGTGCTCTCGTCTTGCCCGCGACCTCCGCGAGTACGTCTCCTCTTGAAACCTTAGAACCTTCGTTGTAAAAGATCTTGAAGGAAACTGAAGCGTCGAGTATGCGAAAGACTTCTTCAGCAAACGGCATCCCGGCAAGAACGAAATTACCCTTGGCTATATAAAGGGCCTTCGATTCATTCTTCTCGGGCACCAGGAGGGACGTGGTAATATCGCCATGGCCTAAGTCTTCTTCTATCGCGTGCGTTATCAGCTCGATGACGTTCGAGGGGATGTCCATGTTACTTCCTTCTAAGAATCGACAACAGCCCCCATATGCCCCCGATGACCGCGCCTGCGGCCGCAGCGGATTTCCAGTCAAGGAGGGTCGTGAGTTCACCCTCGACCTTGTTGGCAATTACCAGCAGCGCCGCACTCTTGTCGGCCTTCACGCTTCCCGAGGCGACGACTGCCGCCGCGCTCCGGTTGAGGGTCGTTTCATGCCTCGAAAGGGAAAGAGGCGCGCAGGAAAAATTGACGGTTGTGTTGTTTCCGACAGTCACGGCGCTGACGCTCTGGTTTAAGGTGATCTCGCTTCCGTGGAGCAGCACGCCCGCGCATTGGGTCGCTTCGATCTTCTCGCCGTCCACGCTGAGGGCGCCGACCTGCTGCATCTCGACATGGCCTCCCTCGACATTTCTGACCGTACTCTGGCTTATAGTGATGAATTCGCCCTCGATGATCTCGAGATCTTTCTCCCGGATGTCCTTCTCCTCTTTTTCCATTATGCCTTACCCCCTACTTCGTAGAGTTTCTTGATATTTTCAAGGACCCTGTCTTTCTTCTTCAGGCATTCCTCATACTTTTCCTTCTCTTTCGCGATGATCTCCTTCGGCGCCCTTTTCAGAAAATCTTCATTGAGCAGTTTCTTATTCAGGAAAACGATACTCTCTTCTGCCTTCGCCGCGTCCTTTCTCAGTCTATCAATTTCCAGGTCTATGTTCAACAGACCCTCAAGCGGAACATATACCTCGACGAAATCTCTGACGGCCGCAGCAGCCCCCTTGGGCTTACTCACCCCGGCGCCTATCTCGATTATTTCGGCCTTTGCGAGCTTCTTCAGATATGCGAGGTTCCTGTTCAACACCTCCGCCGCCTTCCCCGTCAGGGTCTTGATGTAGACATTGAGCTCGAGGGAAGGAGAGAGGTTCAACTCCCCTCGTATCGTTCTGATGCCGGTCACGGATTCCACAACTATCGCCATATCAGCCTCGGCGCCTTCATCTCTCGGGAGTGCGCGGGGAAAGCCTGCAGCCAGGATACTCCTGAGCGGTTTTTCCGGGGCGCCGCCCCGGGTCGTTACGTGCTGCCATATCTCCTCTGTGACATAGGGCATAAAAGGATGAAGCAATCTAAGGGTCTGGTCAAGCACATAAAGCAGGCATTTCCTTACCTGTTCCCTTCCTTCGGATTCGTCATAGAGGACAGGCTTGACCATCTCGATATACCAATCGCAGAGTTCGCGCCAGATAAACTGGTAGACGGCGTTTGCGGCATCGTTGAACCGGTATTCTTCGAGGGAGGCGTTCACCTCCTCCGCTGCGGCCGCGAGCCTGCTCAAGATCCACCTGCTTCCGATGTCCAGACCGTCGAAAGACATTTTTTCCGGAGCCTCCGCTTCACCCGCGTTCAGCAGTATGAAGCGCGATGCATTCCAGAGCTTGTTCACAAAATGTCTGTAGCCCTCAACCCGTTCCTCGGAGAACTTAACGTCACGCCCCTGGGTCGCGAACGCCGCGAGGGTAAAACGGAAGGCATCCGTGCCGTACTTTTCCATCATAATAAGCGGGTCGATAACGTTCCCCTTTGATTTGGACATCTTCTGCCCTGATGCGTCTCTCACAAGGGCATGTATGTAAACGTCTCTGAAGGGGACGTCTTGCATGAACTTAAGGCCCATCATGATCATACGGGCTACCCAGAAAAATATTATATCGAACCCGGTCACGAGCACCGAGGTCGGATAGTATTTCCGGAGCTCCGGGGTCTCCGCGGGCCAGCCGAGCGTCGAGAAGGGCCATAGGGCCGAAGAAAACCATGTGTCGAGAACGTCTTCATCCTGCCGCACTCCACCGCCGCATTTTGTGCACGTTGCAGGCGCCTGTCGGGATACGATCACCTCTCCGCAGTCATCGCAGTACCAGGCCGGGATACGATGCCCCCACCATATCTGCCTCGATATGCACCAGTCGTTGATATTTTCCATCCAGGAGAAGTATGTATTCTCCCAGCTCTTCGGGATTATCCTGATCCTGCCGTCTCTGACGGCGTCCATCGCTGCGGCGGCGAGAGGGCCGACCTTCACATACCATTGGAGTGCGGAAAGCGGTTCGATGACCGTCTTACAACGGTAACACTGGCTGATGGAATGCAGGTGCTTATCCTGCTTCTCGATGAGGCCCGCCGCCGTGAGATCATTCAAAACCGCTTTTCTGGCTTCATACCTGTCGAGACCCGCATATTTCGGACCCGCATCGGCCGTCATCCTTCCGTCGGGCCCTATCACCGTAATAAAATCGAGCTGCGGTTCCTGCCTCTTTGCTATCGCTTCGTCGTTAAAATCATGCGCGGGAGTAACTTTGACTGCGCCCGTGCCGAACTCCGGATCAACGGCAGAATCGGCAACAATAGGGATCTTTCTTCCGGTGAGGGGCAGCGATATCTTCTTGCCGATCATTCCCTCATAACGGCCGTCCCCGGGATTCACTGCGACCGCGGTATCGCCGAGCATTGTTTCAGGACGTGTCGTGGCGACGACTATATGTCCGCTGCCGTCCTCCAGGGGATATCTGATGAACGTAAGCCTGCCCTCGTATTCCTCATGCTCGACCTCGATATCCGAAAGTGCGGTATGGCATCTGGGACACCAGTTGATCAATCTCTTGTCACGGTAGATCAGTCCCTGCTCATAAAGGCTTACAAAGACTTCTCCGACCGCATCAGACAGTCCGGCGTCGAGTGTGAATCGTTCCCTTGTCCAGTCGCAGGAGGCCCCCAGCCTTTTGAGCTGATGGATTATCTTTCCGCCGGATTCGGCCTTCCATTTCCAGACCCGTTCGATAAAGGCGTCTCTGCCGAGCCGGTGCCTGTCGAGGCCCTCGGCCGCCAGTTGCCTCTCGACGACGTTTTGCGTCGCGATGCCGGCGTGGTCCATGCCCGGGACCCATAGCGTATCAAAACCCGACATCCTCTTCCATCGGATAAGGATGTCCTGGAGGGTCGCATTGAGGGCATGTCCCATATGAAGAGAACCCGTTACGTTGGGCGGCGGGATGACAATGGAAAAAGGGTCCTTGCCGGACGCCGGGGCGGCAACAAAATAATTCCCGGCGGTCCAGTACTCATACCACTTTTCCTCAACACCTTCTGGATTATAGCTTTTATTTAACTCGGTCATAACAAAGAAAGACGGGGAATCGGCTATGCCTTTTCCCCGCCCTCGGAATCACAAACTTATGTCTATAACTCGGACTTTATTCTTTCAATCTCTTTCGATATCAGAGTGCCCGCAAGATCAGGGACCGTTTCCCATATCACCTTTTCGACCTCTTTCGAGAGCGAAGCCATCGAGTTCTTCAAGGTCTCTCTAAGCATCTTTTCTACAAGTTCCGGGGCAATTTCCCAAAGCACCTTATCTATCGAATCCTTCAGGGAAGGCATCAGCGTGGAAACAAGCACCTCCCTGACATCAAGGGGAGCAAGAAATGCCGACACCCTTTCCCGCACGGTTTTTTCGAAGACTGCGGACAATTCCTCTTTTGAGGGCAGAGCGATCTGAGGCGCAATAGTCCCTGTCCTGGGCCGGGGCTGCTCAACAGCGATCTCTTCTTC
>OBEQ011158437.1_pt1 | contig 19330 bp, 17 predicted proteins | sample 1670901 | NCBI WGS metagenome assembly OBEQ01 (sample SAMEA104232315, study PRJEB22302) | groundwater metagenome | biome: forest; feature: aquifer; material: groundwater | place: USA | collected 2011-08-07 | depth 5.4 m
TGAGTGAGCCGGTAACATAAAGATAAGGGTCAAATATATAAAATTGCTTTCTTTGAGCAAAGCGGTTAAGCAATTTTATGTATTTGACCCTCTTTTGTTCGGATCACGAAGTTGGAATCAAAGAAGGGGTTGGGGTTGGCGGAGAATTCAGGCGGTGACGCGTGAGGAGTTGAGATCTTATATCTCAATCAAAACCGGCAGAACCATAGGTCTTCGTTCCGTCTTTTGAAATAGGAAGAGGCCGATCTGATTCCTGATCTGGTCTTTCAGATATGGCAGGTTCGGCTGGGCATGTCCGTTCTTGCCCTCAACTATGAATTTGATCCTCTTTCTGACTTGGGATAAAAGTTCTTTGTTTTCTTTAAGGTATACGAAGCCGCGGGAAATAATATCTGGACTCCCTCTGACCGTGCCTGTTTTTATGTCTATCAAAGCGACAATGACGAACATGCCATCCTCGGCCAGTATCTGTCGGTCCCTTAATACAACATTTTGAACATCGCCAACTCCAAGGCCGTCAACCAATACATAATCCGACGGAGCTCTTTGTTTGTCGAACCACCACTTTTCCTGTTCGATGTTAACAATCGTGCCGTTGTCGGCGATTATGACGTTCTGTTCGGGGATGCCTTCTTCTTGACCCATTAAGCCGTGGTTGACCATCATTGAATATTGTCCGTGGATAGGGAATAGGAACTTCGGTTTCATGAGCTTTATCATTTCTCTCAAGTCCTCTTTGTTGCCATGTCCTCCGGTGTGGACGTCCAACATTTGATAGTTGAAAACCTTGGCGCCATTGCGGTAGAGCTGATCTTTCAAGAACTGAACATTTACTTCGTTTCCGGGAATGACCGATGAGGAGAAAATATAAGTGTCGTTCTTCGAAGTTCTCAAGAAGCGGTGTTCGCCGTTGGCGATTCTCATTAGGACCGCGTTGCCCTCTCCCTGGGCGCCGGTAACAACGCAAGTTATCTTTTCTTTCGGGTAATCATGGACTTCCTCCATGCCTATCTGGGTGCCTTTCTTTATCTTCAAATATCCGAGCTTTTTGCATATCTCGACATTGGTTTTCATTGAATAGCCATCAAAAACTACTTTCCTTCCGAACTTTTCGGATATAGTTATGATCTGCTGGATGCGGTTAATAAGGGAAGCAAACGTTCCCAGGATTATCATTCCGGTTGCTTCAGTGAAAAGTTTTTCAAGGTTTGCGGTAACATCCTGTTCTGATAGAGAATGACCTTCTTTTTCGGCTCCAGTGGAATCGGACATAAGGACCAATACGCCCTCTTCAGCCAGCTTTTTCATCTCGTCGATATCAGCCGGCAAATCGTTGACCGGCGTGTCGTCAAACTTGAAGTCGGAAGTATGGACAATGTTTCCGACAGGGGTCTTGATGACTATTTCAAGGTCGTCAGGAATTGAGTGATTTATTCTCAAAACTTTTACAGTAAGATTATCGCTCACCTTCACTTCGTCGCCGGCTTTTATGTCGTGGATCTCAAGCGGCTTTTGGAATTTGAAATCGTCCTGCCTCTTAATGAGAATGGCTTTGGTCAGGGGAGCAGCATAGATATCCGGGTCGCCTATTTTGTCCCGTATGAATGGGAGGGCGCCAATATGGTCCATGTGGCCATGGGTAAAGAACATAGCCTTGACCATATCTTTCTTGTCGTCGAGGTATCCGGCATTGGGGATGATAAAATCTATCCCAGGCATATCTTCTCTTGGGAATCGGACGCCAGCATCTATCAATATTATCTCATTGTCATACTGGATAGCCGACATATTTCTGCCGACCTCTCCCAATCCGCCGAAATGGACTATTTTAAGACCGCCGACTTTGTTCTCGGTCGGCTTGTGCGGAATGTCTTTATCGTTCTTGAAAACTCTGACTTGCCTGATGGCCGGTTTCATCCAGCGTCTCTTGGGCGAGGGGGCTCTCGAATTTTTTGGACTCATCATTTTTGAATTTATTTAGAGTGCCCGGGGGGAGATTTGAACTCCCACGGGATTTCTCCCATACGGCTCTGAACCGTACATGTCTGCCAATTTCATCACCCGGGCTTAATTATGTCTGCCAATTTCTCCAGTGAAATATGTCCGTTGCCGCCGTAAAGGCGTTATTTAGAGGTATTTAGAGAAACGAGAGAATCAATGTTATTGCCAGTATACACCTTAATAAATCAAAAGTCAAATATCAAAAATAAAAACTACTTTAAGTTTTAATACCACCTTCTTTTTGTGTTTATATACCACTTTTCTATGTTGGAAAATCTATCCGAGGGCATAGAGATCACTTTGCTTTCAAAACCTTTTATATCTTTGGTTTGGGCATATATGTAGAGAGGGTTATATAGGAATATTGCCGGGGCATCATCAACAACCAATTTCTGAAAATCCTCATAGAGTTTCATTCTTTCAAGGGGATTCAGCGTCTGTCTGGCTTTTTCCAACAGGCCATCAGCGGATTTATTGTCATAAAGGGCCAGGTTCAGTCCCGGGTCGCGCTTTTGAGAGGAATGCCACAAGCTGAATGGATCCGGGTCTATATTAAGAATTTCTCCGAACAATATCATCTGATAACCCCTTTCTTTGATAACCTGGGAGAGCTCCTGTGTCGGTAAGACCTCTATGGTCACGTCTACCCCGACCTTTGACCACTGTTCTTTTAAAATATTGGCAACATTGTTTAATTCCGGCCAAGTTGAGGTCGTAATGCGGAGAGAAAGCTTTTCCGTCTTGTTTTTTTCTTTTTTGGATGTGGCCTTTTTGGTCCTTGTTAGAATTCCGTTGTCATCCGGGTTTGACCAGCCAGCATCATCAAGGAGCTTCTTTGCTTTGTCGACGTCATAATCATACTTTTTAACATCGTCGGCAATATCCAGGACCTCGCCTATCAGGGGAGAGGAGGTTTCTAGCCCTTTTCCGTCAAGTATTTTGCTTACCAGTTCTTTTTTATCTGTGGCATAGTTCAAGGCAAGCCGAACATTCTTATCCGAGAGTATTTTCGCTCCGTTTTGGTTGAAAAATACTCCAAAAAATCTGGGGAGCTTCAATTCTTCTATGTTTAATATTTTTTTGAACTTAACTTTTTTGAGATTGTTGGCCGAAACATAGCCCATACTTTCAACTGAATTTCTATTGTATTCGTCGATCATCTCGTCTTCAGAATTGTAAAATTTAATTTCTACACTATCTATATATGGCTGACCATCATAGAAATTTGTATTGGACTCAAGTTCATAAGATTTGACCCTGCCCAAAGTATCTTTCTTGAGTTTCTTGAATTTGTATGGACCTGATCCAACGGGCTTTAGATTATAATCTGTGATAGCAAAATTTATCGGCTTTACATCTTGCCAGACATGCTTGGGAAGGATATTAAGGGTAAGGTTGTTCAGAAATTGGGCGTATTTGTTTTTTAATTTTAAGACAACTGTGTGGCTGTCAGCGGCACCTGCGTCGACACCCTGCCAGTTGATCCTTTGCGAACTTCCGTAATCCGCATTTTGGGCAGTTTGTATGGTGAACACAACATCGTCAGCGGTTACAGGAACTCCATCCTGCCATTTGGCATAATCTTTCAAGTAAATAGTATAATTAAGGCCGTCGCTGGATATCTCATATGATTTGGCGAGGTCCGGAATAAGCTTCCCGTCTTCGTTGTATTTCATGAGTCCGGAATAGATAAGGCTCACCAGGTCGCGGTCTACGTCGTTTGTCTGGGAAAGAAGGGGATTGATATGATGCGGTTCTCCGACAACGCCTTCGCTGAACGAGCCGCCGTAATCAGGCATGGCTTTTGTGAAATGATAAAACGAAGTGAAGGGTATTGATATGAGTGAACCAAGAATGACCAATGCTAAAGCCAGGACAAAATACCGCTCTCTTTTGGAAAGGACTTTGGGGAGGAGGTGGAACCTCGATGTTTTAATGTTTTTTAAGACGGCTTCTTTGACGCCCTCTCTTTTTGGCTTTTCTTTGTTATCCGATTTCAAACCAAAGAAATCATCCAGTTGGTTGTCGTTTTTGAACATTTTAGATTTATGAGCTTACTGGGTTAAGAACACCCTGGCGACGGAAACACCGATAAATAGGACAGCCAAAACTATTGTAGCCCAAAAAATTATTTTTTCTGCACCTCTTTTGGTGCTGTATTCTAAAGAACCGCCGCCAAAGGTGGAGGAAAGGCCTGTTCCGCGCTGTTGGAGCAAAATAGCCGCAATAAGCAGTATGGAGAGGCCGATCTGGGCGTAGGTTAACAGATGTGTTGTGTTCATATTAATTTAGTCGTCCTTGATACAAAAATATTTACTATTGAAACTATAACAGCGGCATACAAAAGCGTGGCAAGGCTGTTAATCGATACGAAATCGAATATATAATCAACTGTCCATAAAAGCAACCCATTGATGACCAATGTGAACAGTCCAAGGGTCAGTATTATCAACGGCATTGAGATTGCTTTCAAAACCGGTTTTACTATTAAGTTCAGTGCTCCAAGGACCATGCCAGCCAATAGATACTCTTTCCAACCGCCGCTTACAATGAAGCCGGGAACAAGCAAATTAGCCACATAAAGAGCCAATGAATTCCCAAGTATCCTGATTATGAAGCTAACCATGCGTATTTAACAGAGTAGCACTAAAAGGATTAAATTTCAACTCGCCCCACCTCATCTGAACAGCTCACACAACCTCCATCCGTACTTCGGGGTAGACCCCGCCCGAAATCTTCTGATTTCGGAAAGGTTTACCCACTTCGCCGGTTGCTTTGATAATCAGCTCACGGTTGTCGGGAGGTGGTGGGGTGAGAACGTTAATTACCTAAACAATTTCCTGTGGAGTTTTCTGTAATAACTAATCGCGAACCGATGGGCTTCGGAATCTATGGCAAGAAGCAGGTTTTTATCGCCCGGGAGGAGTTTGCCGAGACCAAGAGGATTTTTTCTACCAGGAATTATCAGTTGATGTCCCCGATGGCGGGAGTCTTTTGAAATTCCTATGACAGGAATTTTTATTTTCAATTCTTTTAGTTTTTTAACGACCGTGTTTACTTGTCCTCGGCCGCCGTCTATCAAGATGAGGTCCGGGAACGGCCACTCTGGATGGTTGAAGCGTCTCTCGATTATTTCTCTCAACATTCCCGTATCTCCACCATTCTGAATTCCAACATTACCACGATCGTTGTGGTGTTGAAATTTGTTGACAGCATGTTTGGTGTGAATTTTGAATTTGCGGTATTGGTTTTTATCTGGTTTCCTATGCGCGAATACCGCCATTGAACCTGTAGCGTGTGCGCCCTGAATATTGGACACGTCATACCCCTCTATCCTTATTATCGGCTGTCGTGATTTTATAAGTGATTGTAGGCCAGAACGGTAATTTTTGATAATTTCGGAAGTTCTTATAAGTCGGGCATTTTCAAAAACACGCCGGACATCTTCTATTTTGGAACGAATCTCAATTGCTCGGTCTAAGTTATCATTGCGTGCCTGGTCTTTCATTTCGGTCTCAAGTTCTTTAAGGAGAGTATTCTTTTTCCCATTCAGGATGTTTTCAAGGGCCTTTATGTTTTCGGCATACTGATTTTTTATTTCGACAGCCCGTTCGCTTCGCTCGGGATTGTCTTTTAGGCAGCAGTAGCCCAGGCATTTCCCGATGTGATAATTCAGGCAAAAGTTGTTGTGTGTCTGTTTACAGGTGCAGTAGGGGAAAATACGCCTCAAAAACCGGAGAGTTGATTTGAGCGTGTTGCCGTCAGTGAAGGGACCAATGAAGTGCGACCCTTTGAACTTATCGTTGTGGGGTTGATGAGTTAAAAATATTCTTGGAAATTCGGTGCTGGTGAATACAACATAAAAATATTGCTTATCATCGCGCATTACCACATTGAAAGGCGGACGGTAGTTTTTTATAAGCTGGGATTCTAAAATTAGAGCTTCAATATCGGAGCTGGTGGTTTGGTGTTTCAAGGCATGGGCGGCCTGGACCATTTTTTGGATTCTTGAATCTTCCGTTTTCGAATACGAACTCACCCGACTCTTTAGGTTTAGAGCTTTTCCGATATAGAGATCCTTGCCCTCTTTGTTCTTGAACATGTAGATGCCGGGTTTGGAGGGGAGAGATTTTATATAATTTTTGAGCGCATCTTGATTCATGGAAGCCATTATTATACAATATTTTCAGCTTTTTGAAAAGGAATAAAAATGAAGATTTTTTTGTGGAATTTTGCACTCTGCGCTTTGATTTTTGCCTTTTTGAGCTGCGGTCCGCCGTCGGATCATCGGAATCAATATCAAAAGACAGGGACCTATCCCATAGAGGGACAATTCCATGAGCCGGTTGCTTCAGTTGTTCTGGACCGCAACGAAAGGTTCGACGTTTCTGCCATGATGGGTTCAGCACTTCTAATTAATAAAAGAGAGGGAATATTTGCTTCGGCTAAGCATGTGGTTGGAGAGTTCGAAAGGAAGTATAAACTCTTCTTTTGCGGCCGCGTTTATACCGCTGTGAGGATACTTGATACCGGCGTGACAGATGTCAGTTTCTTGAAAATTATAAGTAAGTTTGACCCAAATGATTTTCCGGAGCCTTATTCCATATCCGAAGTTATAGAAGAGGGCGAAGATGTTTTTGTCAGAGGCATTCATATGCATTACGAGGAACTGCAGAGGAATAAGGTCATTCATCGAATCGTTAAGGACTATTACGCGATAACCAACTACGGTAGGGAGTTTGTTTATGATAATCTTCCTGCAACAATTGTAGACAAAGAAGCTGTCAGGCGCGGCGACTCGGTTCGTCCCAGCGACCAATTTGATCCAAGCGCCCTAGTCCAAAATGACTTTGGCTTGGAAACCAAACAAGAACATAAAATATCCAATACAAAAACATCTTTTGGTGGATTGAGCGGAGGCCCGACTGTTAATTCCAGAAATGAGATAGTGGGAATCAACGTGGTTGAGAAGGAAGATGAGGGTAGCGTTATCTGGGATGAGAATGGCATAAACTATCACCCTCGTGTGACACTGAAACTCCTGCCAAGTGAAGAGTTGATTCGCGCCATGAGACGCCTGAATATTAAAAGCCCCTAAATCAAGGGGATTTTTTAATTGACAACATGCCGGATTTCTTATATGTTCAAGCCAAGTTTTTTTACATGATAGGTGGCAATATGAGCTCTATCACACCTGAACAGATCCGCGAAATCGAAGCGAGAATTCGCTCCGAGACGGGAAAATGGTTGCTGGGCCTTGAAGAGCCAATACAACAACTAGTCCGGTCTTTGTTTGTTCTGATCCCTTATACCGACAAAATTACTGGTGTTAAATCTCTTGGACAGCCAAACATTCAGTTTGCCAGCCGAACTGGTATCGGTAAGACGGATATGATCGAATCTTTGTCTATGTGTATCGAGGCAAAGTCTAGTCGTATTCAGGGGACTCCCGATCTTCAGCCCCATGATTTTATCGGCGACTATGTTTTTGTTGAAAACGCCAGAGGCGAACGGACTCTTAGATTCGTACCTGGAAAAATTTATGCCCACATTGTCAAAATAGACGAGGCAAACCGTGCTCGTCCCCAAGCAAAGGCGGGACTTCTTGAAGCGTTGGAAGAGCACTCCATTACTCCGTTGCACGAGCATGTCGATATTGGCGATGGCCAAGACCGTATGTTCCAGAAGATGCCATTGTTCCCGGTTTCCGGAAGATATGACGACTTTGATGGACCGCGCTTCTTTATGACTCTTTCCACCCAGAACGTATATGGTGAAGAAGAGGGGGCCTATGACAGCCCGATGGCCGAGATCGACCGGACCACTCTGGTTATTCCGATAAGGCGTCCAAGCTTTGAAAAAGAACTCCAGATCACTTCTAAAAATGTGGTTGGAAAGAAGATCCAAAAAGTTACGGATCTTTACGAGATCCTGGAAGCGGCTCAATTCATTCACGACAACGTTAAGATACACGACCGGGCCTTGGAATATCGGACAAGATTGATCCGCAACACAGATCCTGAAGCTTTGATGTATGATGTCAGCCATGGACTGAAAATAAGTCCCAAATTGGTTGAATATGTTACCAGCCACATTGAAGTTGGAGTTTCGCCTCGTGTTGAATTCCACTTTGAGGCCATCGCAAGGGTGCATGCTTTTTTTGAAGGCAGTATGGTTGTGAAGCCGGAACATTTCAAGGCGGTGGCTGGTCAAGTCCTTGCTCACAGAGTAAAACTTTTACAAAAGAAGGCTCGTAAAGTACGGCGTGAAGATGCTTTCAGCTATGTTCTCAAGGAGACCGAAGTTCCGCCTTGGGCAGGATAATGACCATAGACGATGTTATCGAGAGATTTGAACGCATTAGAGAGGAGATATTTTCTGGCAAAGCCTTCAATCTTGAAATAGGCGAACACAGCACTCGCTACACCGGCATCGGCTATGAGATCAAGGACGTTGAGGAGTGGCGCCGAGGGGATCCATTCAGTAGCATCAACTGGCGGCTTAGTTTGGCAACATGGCCAAATAAGATCTACAAGACCACGAAGATAGAACCAAAAGAAGTACCAATGCTCATGCTGGTAGATTTCTCTCCCTCTATGACGCTTCGTTTTAGTCAGGAGTCCAGAAAGCTGCAGTTGATGATGGATCTGATCGGGTCATTCAGTTCGACGGCAGCTTATTTTCGAGATCCGTTTGGTATGGCCGGTGTTGCTGACGGACTGGAATTTTTTTTCCGGCCAAAATTCGGACGAGGCCACGTACTGGATGCCGTCGAGTTGATACTTGAGAAAGTTGAGGAATATAGAGAGAAAATTAAAAAGGGAAGATTGCCTTTCTCTGGCTCAACGGATCTTAACGAAGGCCTCGAGGTTATTGTAGAACGAAGCCGTCGGCAGTCAGTTGTCATAGTGGTTTCCGATTTTACCGATGCGGTATATGGACAGAAAGCTTTGGATGCAGATCTTCTTTCAGCTTTGGTTGCGCGCCACCAAGAGAATGTCATATTTCTTATAACCGAAGATGAGAACGAGTTTTCGTGGTCAAGCGGCTCGGGAACAATTATGACTAAAGATATCGAGACCGGACGCCTTGGGGAGGTAAAAGCCAGCCAGGCGTTGGCAATACGGGCTGACTTCAAAATGAAGCAGGCCTCCTTTCGTAAACAGCTTGAAGACATCGGCATTGATTCTACTGTTGTCTCGGCAGAGGATTATCTTCCACAGCTATCAGATTTTATAGCTAACCGAAGAGCATGATTTAGATGACCCCATGTGGGGTCTTTTTTATTTGACGGACAAGTGTATTTCCATTATCATCGTGTCAATTCGCTCTTTTCCAATTGAGAGGGAGCCGTGCGCAGATTCCTTGTTCGCCTTTTGCTTGCCAGCGCTCTGGCAGCCCTTCCCAAATTGACTTTCGGCCAAGAGGTCGCAGCTTTTATCGTCGAGGGTCCTCGTATTTCCAGGACAGCATTTACCAATTGGGAGAATATCGAACTGACCTACATCGTTCGCTACATGAAGGGCTATGAGCCGCTTCTAGACGATATGAAACCCAGAAATATGGTTTTCGGCCCGCTGGAACTTGATCCTGAATTTGCTGACAACATAGACGTCCGCAATAAGAGGTCTTCAGGTAACGAATCATATTTCGACGTCGTTTATCATCTTCGTTATATCAAAGAAAAGAAAGAAGAACTCGAGATTCCCGGGCAGAAGTTTTCCTATATCGAACTTCAAGCTGGAAAAGAAAGAACCGAGTTGCCGGCAAAACATTTTGAAACCCAGAAATTTCTCCTGGCTTATCGGACAGTGCTCACAAGAGACGCAGATGACATCAAAGACCCGATAGATTTCGGTTCATTCTCTGGTCCTGCTCTGCGGTGGAAGGTCGCATCGGGAGTGGTGTTATTTTTCGGCCTGATCTTCTCTCTTTTGATATTCAGGAAGCCGGTAGTGGTCGTTCATATTGGAGCGGCTCACATGGAAGGCACGGTTTTAGCAAGCCAGATCAAACTTGAGGATGTTTACAGGAATTTAGAAAACGGAGTCCGCAAGATTCAGGGCATGTCTGCTTCTGATCCCGCGATCAGATCGGAACTCGGAGCGGTCTGCAATAATGCCAGATTGCTTATCCGACTTTATATGCCTCATATCGGTGCAGGAGCGACGAACGCTGAAATTGCATCCAAGTTGAAGGAAATTCAGGTTCCCTGGGTAGCCGAGCGTTTAATTGCCTTGGCCACATGTCTAAAAACGAGTGAGGACTTTTTGTACCATTCTCATTCTGAAGCAGAAACAGTTGCTATTCCTATTCTCGCATTCGGCAACTTCTGGATGGTTGTTCAGGAGCTTCACCCTTACCGCGTACATCTGCATACGCTATGGTTCCGTGTTAAGGAAACCGTGGCTGGGCCTTTCCGGCGTCGTGGATGGTGGCCATGGAAATCCTAAATCAAATTAAGGATTTGGCCGTTGACGTTTTCAACACTGCAGTCAACTTCAATTGGCGGGGCGTCAATTACAGGCGAAGTAGCCTGATTGGCTGGGCCGCTGTCCTACTTACAGCGGTCTTTTTGTTAAAAGTCCTTGTCAGGTGGTGGCGGAGGAAAGAGCCGAGTTTTTATCTTCATTCCGGCCTTGTTTTTTCGAAAGGTTCAAAGCCGGGGATCGTGTATCGTTTGGTCAGGGGTACGGCCTGGATCTTTGTGGCAGCCGGAATGTTTTTTCTGGGGCTTGCCCTTTCCGACCCTGTTTTCTATGTAGCCAAACGGACAGAACAGGTTGAATCGCGCGAGATCGTATACTTGAGAGACGCGTCTGCTTCGATGGGTTTCCGCCTCCAAAACTCCAATGTTTCCAGGGGCGAGGCGACCCAGGAATTTATCTTGAAACTGCTGACCAAGCGCAAGGATCTAAAAGATCGCGCGGCTTATATCGTCTTCGGCACCGAGTCGGAGATATGGTCTTCCTTCACGACCAGCTTCAACAGCTTTGTGTTCAGTATTTCCAACGCACCCATTGCGATCGCTCCATCTGAAGCTCTGAATTTTTGGAAAGGTGACTTTATTTTGAAGAAAGGTCAATGGGTTGAAAAAGACAACGGTGGCGGGACAAGTCTCCATCTTGGTCTTCAGTCAGCCATTTATCTTTTTGACCGAAAGGGTCTGCCGGAGATAACACAGGCAATGAAGGCAAACCCTGGTTCTAAGATGAGGTCGGTTGTTATTATCACCGACGGAGCGGCTGATACCGATCCTGAACCGCAATTTATAGAATTACGTAAGCGCGGCATAATCCCGTATCTCGTGTTCATTGATCCTGCTCGAGAAATTGAGAAAAAGATCCACGGCGAAAATTCTACCCACGCCAAGCTTCCGGATCAGCTTTTATCAATGGTCAAGCGCTATGGCGGCGAACATTTCATGGTTCGCGACCTTCAATCCGCTGACAAGGTCAGCGAGGCAATAGACCGCCTTCAAAGCGTAAAGAAAACTATCAAAATATCGGCTGATCAAAAAGAGGTCTATTACATCCCGCTGGAGGTCTCGTTCTTTCTTTTAATAGGAGGATCGGCAATCAGATTTGTATTGTATCGTTTCTGGCGAATTGTATAAGTGTTGTCCATATGGACAACACTTTTTAATTGGGGTAAAGTATGGACAAGTTTTTTGAAAAGGATTGATATGGAAGCCACCAAGCGATTTACTCTTTTTCGGTTCTTGGCCGCTCTATTGCTGGCAGTTCTGTTCAGTGGCGTGGCTTATGTGCTTTACGAAGTCGGGCTTTATTACTCATATCTGGATGCTTATAGCGGCCACATCGTCAGAGGCGATCAGACAGCTGCTCGCGAGGGTATGGAGGATCTGAATTATTTTTATCAGCTTTCTGACGAGTTGCATCTCCGTTGGTTGGCAGACAAGTATTTGTTCAAGGACTCTGTTTATCATCGCGCCGCTTTCAATTATGTTGCCGGGGATTTTGACGGAGTCGTTAATAAGGACCTACAAGGTCAGGAAGGATTTTGGGCATATTACTTGAGGGCCAACGCCAATTGGCGCATAGCTCAGGGTAAATATGCCAACGGGTTGAACCTAAAGGATAAAGCCGAGAAGGAAAAACAGTTAAAGGCGGCCGATGATCTGGCTAAGGATCTAGTGAAAGACGATTACGCCTTGGCGGTCAAGGCGGACCCCAATGGGTCATTGCCGTCAAGCTGGAATTACGATCTTGTGTCTGATGACGGAGCTCGTAAAAAGGGACTTCAGCCCAAGCCAGCTCCAATAAAGGTAAAACTTGGAATACGGATTCCCTGCGGAAAGAGTGGGCCTGGACCCAAGGGAGAAAAAGACAAGGGAAAAGCTGGCACCAAACCCCAGGACCTCGATAATAAGGGAGGGGAACAACCCGGAGGTAAGCCGGGCGGTAAGCCCAAGCCAAGGGGTTGAGCTATGATGGAATGGGTTAATTGGTTAAAGGAAATTACCTATAAGTATCCTATTTATTTCGGACTGACTCCTCTGTGGCTGTTTGCAATTGCTGGTGTGTCACTGGCAATTTTTTTAAAGTGGCTGTCTTTGAAGTCAAAGCCCGCCCACGACTCCAGAAAGAGAATTTTTGGACGGGATTTGCCATGGATTGCAATGGTTTTATTGGCCGGAGTAATGATCGTGGCCTTGGCCGGCCCCCAGCAATCAGGATTTAAGGTTGCACAATCGGGCGGCGGACTGGACATTATTATTGCTGTCGACCGTTCAGCATCCCAAGCCATCGGTGATATTTCTCCTTCCCGCCAAGAGGTTATGCTCCGCGAGATAGGCAACTTTGTAAGAAGCTCGGCTGTGAAGACGGAAGACCGGCTCACCCTTTTTACTTTCAGCGAAAAAGCGAACTGGAAGATGCCTTTGTCTGAAGATAGGGGAGAATTTTTCGACAAGCTTGAAGAAATAGAACAACCGGCGGACAAGTTGTATTATGACCGGTCCCAACTCTTTACTTTTTTTGAGCCCTTGCTCAAATTGATCCCGGAGGATCTTGATAAACAGGACCGTTTTTTCAAGAACGGACCTTTCTCCAAAAAAATTTCCTGGACGGCTTATCCCCGAATTATTTTTCTTTTCAGCGATGGAGACGGCGACGACCGTTCTCTTGTCGGGCCGTTGGGATATATCGCTAAGCGAGGGATCCCTATTTACACCGTTGGCATCGGGACGGCTCACGGTGGGAGCTTGAAGATCAAAGCCCCGACTGAGGCAGATCCTAAAAAACTTGAAACCCTGATAATCCAGTCGAAGCTGAATATGAAAACTCTCAACTTTATAAAGGACAAGACCGGGGGCAAGAGCTATGTCATCGATTCTTCTTCGGGCCAGGTTCAGAGCTTTTTATCTTCAGCCGTGGCTTCAAACAGAAAACCAGTTCTTGCTCTTGTAAAATCAGATAACTCTCGGAACTTCTGGTGGGAGGTACTGGCCCCTCTATCTTTCATATTTCTCCTGGCTATCATTACTAAGGTATAAGGCCCCAGTTGACGGGGCTTTTTTATTATTTTATATTTAGCCCAACAAAAGGTTCTTTGATTTAAGGACATTTCAATGACCGGAGCAAAACGTCTCTATGTTTTGACAGCCTGCGCTATCTCGATCTCTTTGAGCGGCTATACGCTCTATATCAACAATCATGTTTCTTCGACGGCAGCTGCAACCGATGGATCCACTTGCGATATGCCGGGCATGAAGAAGATGACTGCCGCCAAAACCGGTGCGAGCACTGTTGTCGCTCGGACTATCCAGCAGCAAGGTCCTGGTCAGCCGGTTCAGCCGTCCAAGCCACCCGAGCCCGAGCTGGACAACACCTATCAGGATTTTGTCCCGGCAGCCCAGGGTCAGGAAGACGACAAGCGTTGTGAGCGGCCTAACCCAAACGGGCAGAATCCAGACCAGGGCGGCGTCGACCCGAACAAGATCGGATGCAAGTGTGTCCGAAGTTGCGTCAATGGGAAAGCAGAGGAAAATCCTACATGTAAGCGCCATTGCAAGCCGAATCATTGCGATTGTCCCGATCCTTGCAAAACGTAAGATACGACCCTGCATATTGCGGGGTTTTTAAATTCTAACCATCTTGTATTATAGGGGTATGACTCTTCAGAATTCTGTTTTAGCGACACTGATATATTATGATATTTTGGACTTCCCTTTGACCGCGCCGGAAGTCCACAGGTATTTGATAAGTCCCGCTCGTCTTACTCAAGATCCAGCCGTAGGTATATTTACTTTGGACAAAGTTGCCCAAGGGCTTGAAAGTTTGGTAAAAGACGCAGTTGTTAGCTCAAGGGGCGGACTCTATTTTCTTCAAGGGAGAGGGGAATTGTTTGACTTGAGGTCAGAGCGTGAAAAAATAGCTGCAAAAAAATGGAATAAGTTTTTGAAGATATCCAAGTGGTTTCAGGCAGTGCCATATTTAAGGGGAATTTTAGCTTCAGGTTCTCTAGCTTTAAATAATACGGACTACGACAGCGACTTCGACGTTTTGGCGGTAGCCAAGTCGGGGCGGCTTTATACTTGCCGGATATTTTTGTCCCTTGTTGCCTCACTCTTTCGGGCCAGGCGGACGAGATACCAGTCCAGTGCTCCAGATAAGTTTTGTTTCAACCATTATATAACTGACGGGCGTTTGAATATTAAATACGAGAGTTTGTTCAACGCCCAGACCTATGCCAACTTAAAGCCGGTATTAGCCAGTAATGAGCTCTTGGGCGCGTTCTATGACGAAAATCTTTGGCTCAATGAATATATCCACGACTTCCATCCTTCTCGGGGATTTGTTTTAAATAATTCGCCAAGTTCATTTCTTTGGGCTGTAGCGAAAACGGGAGAATTTATCTTGGACTCTCGTTTGGGCGGTTGGGTCGAAAATTGGGCCAAAAAATACCAACAAAAAAGAATAAGAGAAAACCCAGCGACACATGAGTCCGGAGGAAGAGTTGTTTTCAATGATCATGAACTCGAATTCCACCCCCGCTCGTTTGAAGCGTTCGCTATCAATAAATACAACCAGAATTTAAAAAAATTCGGCATCGTTCCTTTTGTCCAGGAAAAGGATTCCGGTTTGACACCTTCTCGGGGTTAGTATATTTGTTAGATAGCTTGGACTTTTACAACAGGAAATATCATGAAGACTTCCAGACGCCTTATGATGGTCTTGTTTGTAGCGCTTCTTGCGCTTCAATCGGTAGTTTGCACACAGTCAAACAATCATTCCACTGACGAGCAAAAAAGGCAGGAAGTGGTTGCATTTTTACAAGCACATCCCGAACTTGCGACTAAATTTTTTGAACTGGTTATCGTAATGGAAACCGTCAGATCCCAATATGTTGATCCCAAAACCAGAGAAGAAGTTCTGAATATGGCTATCAAAGGCATGGCCGAAGAGCTTGATCCCTACAGCGACGTTTTTATAGGAAAAGAAGCCAAGAGTTTTTACGACTCAATGAGAGAGGCCACTTATGCCGGGATTGGCGTTACTGTCCAGAAATTTCGGAACGATGTTTTTATAATGTCGGTAGCCGAGAGTTCGCCGGCGGGAAACGCCGGACTTGAACCCGGGGACTCCATTACCGCAGTTAACGGAGAAAAAGTTTTTAACTTGAATCTTGATCAAGTCGTCGCCAAAATAAGAGGGGAGCCGAACACGGCGGTTGAGCTTGAAATAAGTTCTAGACGTTTTCAGAAGCCCCAGATTATCAGGATCACGAGGCAGAGCATTACCTATCCAAGCGTTTCGTCGAGGCAACTCGTCGACAGTATCGGATATATAAAAATAAATTCCTTTGAATCGGAAACACCTCAACGATTTAGCGAACAACTCCGAAGATTAAGGGGAAACAGAGGATTGGTCGTTGACCTAAGAGGAAACCCCGGCGGCATGTTGGGTTCTGTCAGCCAAATTTTGGGATATTTTATCGGTCCGGGCCGGACCGTGATCGTAGAAAAAAGAAAAACTGATCAGATCGAAGTGGCAACTGATAATCATGTGGAAGAACATCCGCCCCGTGTTGTTATTCTGATAAATAATTTTTCTGCCTCCGCCTCCGAGATCATGGCCGGGAATATGAAGCATTACCAAGTCGCCACTTTGATCGGAGTGAGGACTTTTGGCAAAGCACTTGTCCAAACTACTTTCGACATAGACACATCTGCGCACGAAGAAGGCCAATCCAACCTTGTTGCAAAGGTAACTACGGCCAGGTATCTCCTCCCAAACGGACAAGATATTTCTAAAACCGGCGTTGACCCGGACATAGAAGTCGAACAGGCAGAAAATTTCCGACTTTATGACTTGGGAACCGAAAGGGACGCGCAGTTCCAAAGGGCCCTTGAGTTTTTGAGAGGTCAACGATAATTCCGCATCTATTGCGGAGTTTTTTAATTCTATCTATACTTCTTTACAGATTGTTTCGGTTCTTTGAAAAGAGAACAAATGAAGATATTCTCGAGATTGCTCTCTTTGATTGTTTTGATCTCTATTTTTGCTGTTAAAGCTTCGGCAAGTACTCCCAAAATTCTTCACCTGAAAGACCTCCAGCCCGGCACGAAAGCTATCGGTTTCTCTGTCTTCAAGGGAACCGAACCCCAGCCCTTCGATGTTGTGTTGGGCGAAGCCATTGATCAAATGGGCGATAGTTTTATTCTGGCTAGGATTTCCGGCGGTCCAATGGACACACCATTGGAAAGGATTGGAGCCATTGCCGGAATGAGCGGCAGCCCGATATTTGTCGGATGTGGGTACTCAAACAAACCCATTCCAGACAAATTACAGCTTGAGCATTGCATATCGGAGGGTACTCTGGTTGGTGCTTTGAGCTATTCCATCGGCTATTTCTTAGAAGGGGGCATGAATTGCCTTCTTACTCCGGCTGAATATATGCTTGGCGCCAGGGTCAACGGCTATGTGGCCGCGTCAAATTTTTCAAAAGGACCGCCAAACAAAATAAATATCGGCGGCAAAGAATTTACAAACCTGATGCTTTTCCCGAAAATGGAAAATCTGGCAGCTGGAAAAGCAGACGGCCGATGTCAGGAATCGGTTAAAAGCGACATTAAGCCCGGTTCGATGGTCTCTGTTTTTCTTGCCACTGGCACGTTTAACATAGGCGGTTCGGGTACTGTCACCTGGCGGGACGATGACAAGATATATATTTTTGGGCATTCTCTTTTTGGAAGCGGAATGGTTCGTTATCCTTTTGTGCAAGTTTCTGTTGCTGATACCTTACAGACACCCATGAATGCTTCTAAGATCACGGGCTGTAGCTTAGATGTTGCTGGTGCCATGTTTGTTGATGGTGCTTTTGAAATGGCTGGAAAGATAGGCGCTACAGCATCAACACTGCCTTATCAAGTTGAACTGCACGTTGGTAACGGAGGCGGAGTTCTCAACGAACAGATCGCATCAAGTCCTTGGGCGGCGGCTCTGATAAAGGCGCTTCCGGTTATTTGGGCCAGCCAGTCACTTGGGGATTTGAAGCACTACTCTTTGGCTTATCAAATGCGTATAAATTTTGCAGACCAACCAGAGATATTTGCTCGAAGTATTGTCCCGGCACAGATATATGAAAATCCTTTTGGGGAAGTCTTTGATAGAGTTTACAGCCCCATAGAAGCTCTTAAAGAAAGTGGATTTGAATACAAGGTTGAGAGCATAAGGGTACAGTTGAATTTTATCAGAAGCTTTAGTTTGTGGTCTGCGAAGAGGTCCTTCTTGTCCCAAGAAAAAGCCAGTCCCGGAGAGACCGTTTATGCAAATATTGTTCTTGAAGAATTTTTCAGTTCCGCGACAAAACAGATAAGCATTCCGTTGAAAGTTCCCGAGGATTTCATGTCGAGGATGGGGCCCGGTATTGCTTCCAACATCAATGTTATTGTTCAAGATGGTTCGAAATTTACCAACAAGGGAGACAAGCCGGAAATAAACTCTGCGGAAGATCTTATCAAGCGGCTCAATGAGTCCATGAATCGCAAGACAAATGTTCTGTATGTGCAGGAGATAATGCCGCGGAGCAAAGTCCAGCAAGACGCCGATAAGGCCAAAGCAAAGTCTTCAGTCAAGCCGGCTTGGAAATGGTCAGACGTTGGGGAGGCGGAACTCAAACAGTCCCCACACAATGGTAAAGATGATGTTGTTTTGACGCTTTCACCAAAACTAGACGATTTCGTTGACCTGGATTTGAGCTTTAGCCTGCAGGTCCAAGCCAAGAAGGAAATGGATGCCGAAAAGAAAGAAGCTAAAGAAGGAAGCAAGCACAGAAAATGGTTTGGTATCTTCTAGGCCCCCACAATAGGGGGCTTTTTTACCCTTGACTTCTGTTCAGTTTTTAGTAAAATATAGTGTAATTTTATGGCTAAAATAACTCCAATATCAGACCACATTTTAATAGAGCATCTCAAGGAAGAGAAAAAGAAAGGTGGAATAATCCTGCCCGAGACAGCCGACAAAGAACGGCAAGAGAAGGGAAAAGTTGTTGCAGTCGGCCCAGGCAAATTCCGAGACGGCAAGCGTGTTCCGCTTGAGGTCAAAAAAGGCGACGTGGTTTTATTTTCAAAATACGGCCCCAATGAGATTAAGGTGGACGGCAAAGAATATTTGATCGCCAAAGAAGACGATATTTTGGCGATAATACAATAATAATTAGAACGTGGCTGGCCCCGACAAATTCAAGGCAAAATCGAGCATTCGACTGAAACATACTGTAGTATGGTGAAGGAGAAGCGGAGATTTTAACGAAGAAGTTGGCGGGGAGCGTCCTCGCCAATTCAAGGGCGAGAGCGGCCAGCAAGTTATAATATGGCAAAACAAATATATTACAAAGAAGAAGCCCGCGAGGCTCTGAAAAGAGGAGTCGACAAGGTCGCCAATGCGGTCAAGGTTACCCTTGGACCTAAAGGCAGGAACGTAATTTTGGACAAAGGGTTCGGCTCGCCGGTTATAACCAAGGACGGCGTGACGGTAGCTAAAGAAATAGAGCTCAAGGACAGGTTCGAGAATATAGGTGCAGAGCTTATTAAGGAGGTCGCTTCAAAGACCAACGATGTTGCCGGCGACGGGACGACTACGGCTACGATACTGGCCCAGGCCATTTTGGCCGAGGGTTTTTCTGCAGTTAATTCGGGCGCTAACCCTGTTGCCTTGAAAAAAGGAATGGACGAAGCATTGGAGGGGGTTATCAAGTCGCTCAATAGCAAGAAGAAAAAAGTCACCAAAGAAAATATAAAAGAAGTTGCATCTATTTCGGCAAACGACGAAGGGATCGGCAAGCTTATCGCAGACGTATTTAA
>OBEQ012555255.1_pt1 | contig 19327 bp, 18 predicted proteins | sample 1670901 | NCBI WGS metagenome assembly OBEQ01 (sample SAMEA104232315, study PRJEB22302) | groundwater metagenome | biome: forest; feature: aquifer; material: groundwater | place: USA | collected 2011-08-07 | depth 5.4 m
CCCTTTCTTGCTATTATATGTATAAATTATACGTATAAATTCTAATTATGAAATCTACCGCTGTTTTTACCAATACCATTGCTCCGCAGCTCATGCTTTGGCTCAACCAACACGCCAAAAAAACTCGCCGTACCAGAAGGTCTATTCTCGAATTCGCGTTGAATCGATATCGAGATGAGGTCAAACGCCAACACTACCAAGAAAGCTTTCAGCGTGCTGCCAAAGATCCTGAAATGCAAGGTTTAGCCGATCAGGGGCTTTCTGATTATCTCGATCAGCTTTCCTCACTTTAAAAAATGAAACAAAAGGATATTTATCTGGTTGATCTGGAGCCCACCAAGGGAAATGAACAGCAGGGCATACGACCCGCCGTGATTGTTTCCGGAAATACGATGAATGATTATTTTGGGGTGGTGATTATCTGCCCGATCAGCTCCTCCATAAAAAACTATGCGGGGTGCGTTACCGTGGATGCATCACCAATCAATGGCCTGGTAGTAAATTCGGAAATTTTAACTTTTCAAATACGGACTCTTTCAAAAAAAAGACTCTTGAAAAAAATGGGGAGTATTACAGATCCCGAACTTCAACAAATTTTTTCTGGCCTCAGTGAGGTTTTGAAATATTAGACAGAAACTCCCTCTTCATCGTCACATACCACCTCCACTCTTGCGGGAGAAGGGGCCACACAAGACTTCCCGTAGCAATCATGACATGAAATATGGCTCGCTTCCACCAGGGCGACGTAAGCCTCAGGCCGGGATATTTCTCCTGAGCAATCTGAGCGCTTCGAGCAAGTTTTTGCATGTAGGAAGGCAAATCTTCTTCGCGGTACTCGTCCCAGTGCCAGGCCAAGGCTTGCTTTGAATAAAAAATTTTGTGCCCACGTCGGCTAAATTCGTAGCCAAAAAGAATGTCCTCCCAGCCGTACTCCTTCAGGCTTTCATCGAAGTGAAGGTCCTGAACCAAGGATCGTGGAATCGAAATATTACCCATGTAAAAATGCCAGAAATCAATCTCCTGCCCATCCTTGAGCCCTGCGAAGTCAAGCATGTGTCCACCATGCTCCAGCCAGCGCATGTAGCGCGTGACCTCCATTTTCGGATACCATGTCATGTGTCCAACAACAGCATAATTGTCATTGCGAGCCCGCCTAAGGCGGGCGAAGCAATCCCGTATGAAGTGGTGGATTCTCGAGATTGCTTCGTCGTCCGCCTCAGGCGGACTTCCTCGCAATGACAAATGAGCATTCAGATGCTCCTCGAGCCAGTGCTCGGAAACAACAATGTCATCCTGGATAAAAATAATCAGCTCCCCCTGCGCCCTCTTCAACAGTTCATTGCGAATCACGGCTCTGCCACTATTCTCAATCCTAAAAATCCTAAGGTTCCTAACGTTCCTAAGGATCCTGGTCAGCATCTCCTCCGTCCCATCCGTGCTGCCATCAATGCCCACAATAACTTCACCGTTTTCAATTCCCTTCTGCTTGCCCAGCTCTTCCAAAACCACGCAAAGCTTCTCTCTTCGGTTGAAGGTGGGGATGAGGATGGAAAACTTCGTCATGACTTTTCTTTACAAGGCGTATTGAAAGTGAAACAATAAAGCGCCTAAAAATCAAGCTTCCCATGTTAAAAAAAATATTATCGCTCAGCCTTGTTTCAGTTGTTCTGAGCTCCTCTTTCCTGATTCCGGTAAGGGTGCACGCTGAAGATGCCAGTGCTCCTTCGGATCATGCCCAACAAGATGTTCAAAAAATTGCTGATTTCCTTGAGGAGTTTAGCATCATCAAAACCTGCCTGAAGAATCGCAAGGGGCAAGAAAAAAAACCGCTCACCAGCGCTGTCGCCGTCTGCGCGACGCTTCGGGTCTTTGACCAACAATCCGGTACCGTCGCGAAATCATGGAAAAGAGCACAGGCTCTGAACCTCGTGAATCAAGACCAAAAGGAATCTCAAACACTCACCGGCTTTGAATTTTTACAATTTCTGTTCAAGACGACCGGAATCACGATCTCCCCGATCACCCAGGCTTCCTACGAAAAGCTTTTCAAAAAAGTCCACCTCAGCATGAACGGTGAAGAAGAAAAAAGGATTCTCTCCCTCGCCCTTGATCAAGGGCTCATCACCGCTCCGACCAAACCAAAAGATTCGCTCGCGATCAGGAAAAAACTCTTTTCTCGTCCGCTGCACATAGCCGAAGGCCTTGGCTTCCTCTACCAAGTGGCGAACCGGAAACAGCAGGAAGTGACGGTGCGATTCGAACCTGAAGCCACCTCGACAGGCCCTCTCGAGAGCGTTTTCCAAGAGGTGGTGAAGATCATCAAAAACCAGAGCTATTTCAGCGCTGACTTTGATCAAAAAAAGGCCATGGAAGAAGCGCTCAAGGCCATCGTGAAGACGATGAAGGAGAAGGATAAGTACATGGAATATTTCACCACCGAGGAATTTAATAATTTCTCTTCTAGCCTCTCGGGCAATCTCGAGGGCATTGGCGCTTACATCGAGATGCACGATGAACAGGTGATTGTGGTCTCGCCGATCACCGGTAGCCCGGCGGAAAAAGCAGGACTCCAGCCGGAGGACGTCATCCTCAAGGTCAACGCAGTGGACGTCAAGGGCATGACGCTCGAACAGGTTGTGGCAAAAATCCGCGGACCCAAGGGCAGCACGGTGACGCTCACCATCAAACGAGCCAATGTGACACTCGAGGTTGCCATCCAGCGCGACAAGATTACCGTGCCAGCTGTGAGCGCCAGTAACAAAAACGGAATTGAGGTCATCAAGATGAGCCAGTTTAGCTCGAGCTCCAGCGAAGAGATGGAAAGCGAACTGAAGTCACTTCTCCCGAAAAATCCAAAAGGCATTTTGATCGATCTTCGCAACAATCCCGGAGGCTTTCTCAATGAGGTCGTGACGATCGCCAACGATTTTGTCGCCAAGGACAATCCCCTGGTGATCCTCAAAGATCGCGAAAAGCAAACCGTGCTCAAGGCCACCACAGATCCGCTGGTGAAGAATATTCCAATCGCGGTGCTCATCAACAAAGGCTCCGCCTCCGCGTCCGAGATCCTCGCCGGCATTCTCCAGAGCTATGGCCTTGCGAAGATTTATGGCGAGACAAGCTACGGAAAGGGCACCGTGCAAAATGTGATTACGCTGCGTGATCCGGTCTCTGGAGAAACCTCTGGCTTCAAGCTCACCACGTCTGAATATCTGATTGGCCGACCCAATGGAGGCATCCCCATCAGCATCAATGGCATTGGCGTGAAGCCCGTGGATAATCCCCAAGGCGCGGACAAACCCATCCTCGACGACAAAACCACGCCCCAGGTGGATGAGGCGCTAGAGACGGTGCTGGGGCTGATGAATGCTCGTTAAGGATCTATCTTCCCAATCCTCCTCACATGCCGCTCATCTCCTGAGAAAGGAAGGCTAAGCCAGTGATCAACGGCATCGAGGACTTCATCTTCGGAGACAAATCGAGCACCAATCGAGAGAACATTCGCATTGTTATGCTCGCGCGAAAGTTCGAGGATCTCCGGTCGAGAACCGTAGTAGACGGTCGCGCGCACGCCCTTCACCCGATTGGCGGTCATGGCCTCCCCTTCTCCTGATCCGCCGAAGATAATGCCACGCGTATGCTCCGGGTCTTTTGCAACTTCTTGCGCCGCTGGGAAAATAAAGTCCGGATAGTCGCAGGCTTCTTCTGAATTCGTGCCAAAATCTTTCACCTCATAGCCAGCCTGAACAAGGTGCTCCTTGAGGGCCTCTTTGTGACGGAAGCCAGCATGGTCTGTCGCAAGAACGATGTTCATAAGTAAAGTTCAGAGACCGACTTTCCTTCTTCAATATGTTCGATAATCGAAGCGAGCATCGGAGCAAGGCTCAAGATCTGGACATTCTTTGGCGCCGGATCGGGCAGCGGAATCGAATCCGTGACGAGAATTTTTTTGAAGCCCGAGCTATTGAGTCTGCTCACGGCCTCACCGGAAAGCACGGGGTGCGTTACAGCCAGGATCATGTCCTTGTGAGCGCCAGCTTTCAGCAGAGCATCTTTCGCATTGCACATCGAGCCGGCGGTATCCACGATGTCATCGTAGATAATGCATCGCTTGCCTTCCACATCGCCCACGATGTGCGTGACCTCGGATTGATTGTGAGCTTTGCGCTGCTTGTTGATGACGGCAATGGGAAGACCGAGCATGTCCGCAAAACGCTTGGCCGGTTTAGCGCCGCCAACGTCCACAGACACGATTACGGAATTTTTGAGGTCCGCATTTTTTTTCATCCACTGGAGGAAAATCTTGCTGGGGTCGATGTTGTCGACGGGGATATCGAAGAATCCTTGAATTTGCTCCGAATGAAGATCCGCGGTAATCAGGTGATCGGCGCCGGCCGTTACCAGCAGATCGGCCATCAGCTTCGCCGAGATCGTTTCTCGTGGAAGGGCGACTCGGTCCTGCCGCGCATAGCCAAAATACGGCATCACCACATGCACCTTGCTGGCGAAGGATCGCCGAGCCATATCGCACATGAGAAAGAGCTCCATAAAATCTTCGTTCACATTGTGCGTCGCGGTCTGCACAATGTAGACACTCTTACCCCGCACAGTTTCGTGCAAGCGCACGTAGATCTCATTGGACGCGAAACGCTTGATCTCCATTTTTGCCAGTGGAACTTTGAGCTCACGGGCAACAGCCCTCGCCAGGGTGGGGTGTGAGTTCCCGGTAACGATGGCGAAGCGAGAGGGCATAGCATCGTGTGAATTACTTCGACTATAGCCTAAACTTCTGATTTGGAGAAAGATATTTTATGTCATTCAATATCATTTGTCAAACATTAAAACGCAACCGAATTCTTTTTCTCCCTATTTGGTATAAGCTTATGGTATGAAACATACATTTTTAGAATTCCAAAAAACTGAAGCCGAAAAAATCAGGATTAATCTATTGGCAGCAGCCTTAGATCCTGAACGGCAACGAGACGATCTCGAAATCACTGAAGTTTTCTTTGCAAGTGAAATATAGTCCTACCAGATTGTCCGAAAAGACATTTTGTACTATTATCACGGGTGGTCTTAAGGAAAATTATGTTCACTCAATACGTTGAACAGATCATGAATTTGTTGGCGAAATATGAGCTCATCAAGGATAAGGAACCTTATTATGGTGAGATAAAAGGCTTTGATGGAGTGTGGGCTCAGGCGAAGACGCTCAAAGAATGTGAGCAATGCTTACGAGAAGTTTTGGAGGAGTGGCTCATTATCAAAATCAGGAAGGGGAAATTTTTACCAACAACACGAAAGTATAATTTAAATGCTCTCATCTCCGCATGAGCAAATTGGGTCCTATTTCTCGCAATAAGCTCATTCAGCGTTTTCGAGCATTTGGTTTTGAGGGACCCTTTTCCGGTGGCAAGCACATGTTTATGAGTAAAGAAGATCTTGATGTACATATCCCAAATCCTCACCAAGGAGATATTAGCAGCGATCTTCTCGCACGAATGTTGCGTCAGGCAAGCATATCTCGAAGAGCATGGATACAGCGCTCATAGTGATATTTAAAAACCTCATATTATGGCTTTCTAAAGCCATTATATTGACATACATCAAATATAGCACTTGTAATATTTATTCAGGTCTGCTACACTGATCGTACTGAACTGAGTAGATTCTTGTGAAATTTTTCGTCGCTCCAAAAAATACACACTCCAATAGACCCACTTCAAAACTTGGGTTCATTTTTATTTTATCTGAACCCTAATCCTATTATTTTTTTATTCTTCTATGAATAAACTCACCGAATGGCTCAAAAAAAAGACTGAGCCTCTGCCCGCTGCTAAGGCAGTACCCTCATCGAATGCTGTGCAACACTCGCCTGCCCGACCGCTCGGAGGGTCTTCGCAAAAAACTGGGCAAGCCAAGCAGTATCCGAATCGCAATCAACACCATCCGAAACCACATCACTCGCCACTTCGAAATCAACCGCAGGAAAATTCGCCTACTGGAAAGCAAAGTCGCTTCCGCACCGATAAACTCCTTCGCATTATCCCCATCGGGGGTCTGAATGAGATCGGCAAGAACATGAATGCCATCGAGTATGGCAACGATATCGTAACGATTGACTGCGGACTTCAGTTTCCCGAGCCCGGCATGTTTGGGATCGACTATGTCATCCCGGACATCACCTACGTGGAAGAAAGGAAAAAACATGTCCGCGGCATGCTGATCACGCATGGTCACCTGGACCATATTGGAGCTCTGCGCCACATCTTGCCGAAGCTTGGCTTCCCCGTGGTCTATGGTTCCGCTCTGACGATCGGCATGATCCAAAAACAACTTCAGGAATTCAAGCTGGATAAGCAAGCGCATTTCAAACTGATTGAAAATGGAAAACCGTTTCGCCTCGGAGCATTTGAAGTTGAATTTTTTGCGCAAAATCATTCGATCCCGGACTCCAATGGTATCGTCGTGCGCACTCCTGTGGGCACGGTTGTTCACACCGGAGATTACAAATTTGACTTCACGCCGGCCTGGGGAGAGTCCGCGGATTTTCAAAATCTCGCGCGCATCGGATACCAAGGCGTCCTGGCGCTCATGGGAGAATCCACCAATGCCACGAAACCCGGCCACACCATTTCGGAGAAGAAAGTGGCCGCCACGCTGGAGCACCTCATCGAAAAAGCAAAAGGTCGTATCATCATCTCTTCTTTTTCTTCCCTGCTCGGTCGCATCGGACAGATCCTGGACATTGCCGTGAAGAATGACCGGAAGGTCTTCATCAGCGGCCGAAGCATGATGAACAACATCGAAATCGGGATAAACCTGGGCTACATCAAGCCACCCAAAGGCGTGCTGCGCGATATTCGTGAAATGCGCTCCCACCCGAGCCATCGCTGCATCATCCTGTGTACAGGCTCTCAAGGCGAAGGCCTTTCGGCGCTCAATCGCGTCGCCATGGGCGAGCACAAAGATATCCAGCTCCAGCCCGGGGACACCATCGTCTTCTCGAGCAATCCCATCATCGGCAACGAAGAAGCGGTTGTGACCATGACGAACAATCTGCTGCGCCTCGGCGCCAAGGTGATTACGAATGAGCAGATGGATACGCACACTTCCGGCCATGCCAAACAAGAGGAGCTGAAGCTCATGATCAAGCTGATGAATCCGAAATTTTTGATCCCAGTCCACGGCGAATACCTTCATCGCGTCGCGCACAAGGAGCTCGCCATGGAAATCGGTATGCAGGAGAACCACGTGATCATCGGAGAAAACGGCGACATTATCGAAACCGACGGCCACATCATGCGCAAGAGCAAGAGCAAAGCCCCGGCCAACAACATCTTCGTCGATGGGTCAGGCGTGGGCGAGGGGCACCTGAGCAAGGTGCAGCTGGATCGTCAGGTCATGGCCGAAAACGGTATCGTCATGATTGTCTTCCGGGTGAATCAAGACACCGGAAAATTGCTGGGAACTCCCGGCATTGATTCACGAGGCTTTGTCTACCTTCAGGACTCCCCCGAGATTACTCGCCGATGCATGGAGGCCGCGCAAAAGGCCTACGAAAAAGGCCACAGCGCCAAGGAGTCGCTGGACGCCATCAAGCTCGAAATTAAACGAAACGTTGGCCGCGAGATCATGCAGATGATCAACCGAAACCCCATCATTATGCCGATTATGGTGAAGGTGTAGGTGGAGATGGTGGTGCAAATATCCATTGCATATATCCCTTAGAAAGGTAGTATCTTTATGGATTATTTTTTACAATTTTATGGATGCTTCAACTTCTACCTCAAATATCCATGTTCGCTTCACGACCAGCACGTTAAAATCCATTGATCAGTTTTTTGGGGAACGCAAAAGAAATGCGTTTATTCGAGCTTCAACAGAAAAGGAATTGAAAAAACTCCGAATGTTGAGGACTCTTGAAAAAACCTTTGGAGCCTGGTCAACAGAAGACCATCCTGAGCTCAGCAGGGGAAGTATTGCTTATCAAAGAAAGCTTCGAAAAGAAGGTGAAAAAAGTTTCCGTAAAAAAATCCACTCATGAAGGCCCTGCTCGATACGAATATCATCATTGATCACTTGCGAAAAAAGCAGGAAGCGAAAGAGCTTCTTCAGAGACTTCTTATCGAAGGAGCTACCTTCTACTGTTGTGACATCGTTGTCACAGAAGTTATTGCTGGCATGAGAGCATCTGAAGAAAAAGAAACCCGTGATTTTTTTAACGACCTCGAATACATGCCAACAGCGTATCCCGCGGCCTATCAAGCAGGAAAAATAAAATACTCGCTTTCTCGCAAAGGAGTGACGATATCAACAACCGACGCTCTTATCGCTGCTGTTGCGAAATCACATGACCTGTCCTTGATCACCAACAATAGAAAAGATTTTCAATCAATTGAAAATCTAAAAATAGTATCGATTTGATCAAAATGACGATGTGCAAAACTCTCAAGAGCTCCTCATCCCATGGGGTGCTCTTTTTTGGTATAATCAAACGAAACCTTCTTCGCTAAAGCTACGAAGGGCTAAAGAAAATAAAAACAAATCGTGAATCGTTTCAAAAAAATCATATCGGCCGTGGTCAGTGGCATGATTGTGCTCATGAGCACGCTCTTGATGATCCCGCAGGCATTTGCCTCCTCTTCCTACGAAAAAACTTTTACGATCACCTCGTATTATTCCCCCATTGCTGGCCAGAAGATCTACCTGACCGGCACCATGGAAGGTGACCAGTACATCAACGGAGGCGGGGTGAAGGGTGCCGATCGCACGCTGGTCTATGAAGGTATGCTTGCCGCGCCACCACATTATGAATTTGGGACCAAGATTGACTGTCCGCCATTTTTCAGTGGCGAAGTTCACGATCGCGGAGGGGCAATTGTGAAAGCTGGTAGTCGCAACAATGCCCACGATCGCATTGATGTCTGGGCCGGGCCTGGAGAAGAAGGCTTGAAAAAAGCGCTCTTCTGGGGCAAGCGAACACTGACCTGCACGGTCTACAGTCCCGATGTCGAAGGACAGGAACAGTACGTGAGATTGCCGGAGAGCCAGATGTCGCTCGCCATGCTCAGAAGTCTTCGGGCTTCCCCTTCGCTGACGCGATATGAAAATCTCCTGGCGAACCTTGGCTACAACAGCGCGGACAAAGCCTCCTGGATCGCCTTTCAGCTTCGCTACGGCATGGTGAAATCAGTGAAAGATCCGCTCGCCGGCACCATTGGCCCCAATACCAGAGCAAAGCTTGAGACAATTGCCCGCGCGATGGAAAAGAATCTTCCTGAAGAAAATCTTCAGCTTGGGGCAACTGGCGAAAAGGTTCGCACGCTTCAAGCAGCCCTCATAGACCTCAAGTACTTGAAAGGAAAATCTACGGGTCGCTTCGGTGAGCAAACGAAAGAGGCACTCGTCCATTTTCAGCTCGATGAAAAATTGATCACGGATAGAAAACATCCGGCGGCTGGCTATGTGGGCCCGGGCACCGTCAGCGCGATAAAAAAACTCGTCAATGCGAAACCCTACCTTATTTCCCACGCAGACCAGGCCTTCATCGAAGACTTTCATTTTGAAGATGTCAAAAAAGAAATGATTGCGAAAGCCGATGAGCTGGCGAAAGAAAATCCAGATCTGCAAGGACCAAGGCTCTCACAAGACCCGTATGAAAACGCGCTTCAAGTCCTGAAGAGAGAGTGGCTCAAGGATCACACTGAGGATTCGAGCGCGCCGCAGGAGCTTGCTCATCCGCTCATGCTTGCCAGCATGGGGAAGAAGTCTCCCCTGGCGCTCACGAAGGTGAGGGCAAAACTTTTTCCCATTGTGACTCCCTTTTCGCGCTATCTCACCCCAGGCGAGAAACACCCACTGGTGAAAAAACTTCAGACTTTTCTCAAGACCAAGGGCTATTTCAAGGGTGATCTCATCACCGAGAATTTCGGCGTTGGCACCCGTGAAGCGCTCATCGCCTTCCAGCTCGACCACCACCTGATCGACTCGAAAAAAAGTCTTGAAGCTGGTATTGTCGGCCCCAAGACCCTGAAGGCGCTCAATACCCTAGCCTACACCGATCAATTCTCTGCCCCACACACCTTGGCCCATAGCATCCGCGGTCCCGCGATCAATCCTGAAGATCTCGAAATCCCGAGCAAGCAAACGGCGATGCGAGGAGCGACGTTGTAAAAATTTAAGGCACATTTTTTGGCCGATACACAACAACCCCACCCTCTTCAAACACCTTTTCGAAATCCTTCGGGTGCTCGGCCGTCCATTCCAGCTCGTAGGGGTACACGTCTTGAAGGCCTTCGGGGATGGAATAGCCCAGCACAAGGAAATCAACGTGGGACGTGTTGAGATTCTTTTTCCAGGCATCGTAGTCGGCGCCATCTCGAACGCCGCTTTGTAATTTTTCATAATCGAAATAATCACAGCGCTCGCAATCATTGATGTTCACGTACTTCACCGTACGCGTGAGAGCCTTGCCGTAGAGCGGATAGTAGAGCGGGTTCAAAGAATTCGCGATGACCGCATCTGTCGGGGCATGAGCATCGATCCATTCAAAAGCCTTGATGAGCGGGAAGGAATACTTGTGCTCGAGGGAAGAAAACTGAAGAGACTGTCGAAGCGGAATGACAGCCTGAAGGAAAAAAAAGCTGATAACGAGACAAAGGAAAAGTGCTGGCAAGCGCAGCGCATGCCTTCGTTTCCACAAGAAAAAAAAGAATCCTGCGAAGAAGAGAGCCGCGATCATGGCGAAAAAAAGCCAAGGGTAAGAGGAAATCCACATCGTCTCCAAAAAGGGTTGATCCCCCAAGCGCTGAGAAAAGGCGATAATAAAAAATTGCCACCAAAGAAAAGCGATGAGCAGCATGGTGAAAAGGCGCGAAAGTGCTCTCAGCTTTGAGATCACCAAGGCCACCATGATCATACTGAGCAGCAGCCACGGCATCGCATAGCGAATGTTGTGCGACATCATGCTCGCGGTGTAGGGCGTGATGAGGTAGAGGTACCAGTAGAGCGGAAAGAAAAAAAGCATGACGGTCGACAGCCTCCCCTCTCCGAATTTGAGTCGGCCCGAGAAGAGCTTCCAAATGAGCTCGAGAACAAGAAGGCCATAGGCCGCAATCGTCAGGTAAAAATACCAGCCGGTTTCGGAGAGCAGGGTGGCAAACCAGGTGGAAAAAGCCCCGTCCTCCACAGAGAAGCGCTGCCACAGAGAAAGCCCCTTGATCCGCTCGGAGAGATCTCGGTAGCCCTCGAAGATGACGTTCGAGCCAAGTTTAAATTCCGCTGGGAAAAGCGGATTGCCGGTCACGACAAGATTGCGCCAGTAAAACATGCTTCCGAAAATCCCAAGCATGAGAATGAACCATACAAGCCAAAAAGGATGACTTTTTTTCCAGAGTCTCCACTGCATGAAAAAAATCATCAACACCGGAATGAGGTACACAACGGAAAGATACTTCGTGCCCAGCGTCATGGCCATCGAGAGGAGCACCGGGACAAGAAGTCTTCCGTCATTTCGTTGCTCGGAGCGAAAGAGATAATAGAAACAGATGAGAAGAGAAGTTGCCATGAGCAGATCCACCTGGCTGGTGCCGATCTGTCGGAGGAAGAGCGGCATGCCCATGACCAGCGCCCCTCCTGTCCAGGCGAGGAGCTGCGGGACCTCCATGGCGCGAAGAATTTTGTAAACCGTGATGATCGCCACCGCCGCCACCAAAAAATTGAAGAGGTTGACGAGAAGATCGCTGCCAAAGGGCAGCATAAAAAAGGTGAGCAGGAGCTCATGATTGCCCGGGTAATAGCCCAGTGGCCCTCCCCACACCGGATACAGAATCTTCCAAAGACTGCCCGCACGGATCCACTCCACCGCCATGGGCAGGTGATAGGCGAGGGTGTCATATTCCCAGGGCGTCTGAAGGAAGGCGTTGAAAAGCTCCACGATGCCAAAGAGAAAAATCCATCCGAGCACGGAGAACCATGGCAGGTCGCGCTCTGCGTGGCGAAAAAGCAGGTGTCGAAGTTTTCGCTGAGCTGAGATGATGCCCCACGGAATTGTGACCAAAAAACAAAGACCAATCCCAAGGCTGAGCGAACTGAGATCAAGATGATTTGAAAATCCAACGACCCCGAGCACGATCAAGATCTCGCTGCAGGCCAGCACGAAAAAAAGGATAATCCAGTCGTAGCTGTCCCTCATCTCATCTTCAAAAAATCGAAAGATGACCGTGTTGACGGAGAGAAACAACAAAATCAGAAGAACAACGAAGAGCGAGAAGGAAGGGAGAAATGATGTCATAGGACTATACCTTTCCTCCATCGTATCGCAGACTCCAGACACGGTGAACAAAAAAACCGCTCGTGCAGCACATTTTCAAAAGGTGCCGCACTAGCCATAGACAAAAAAGTAGATTATATTCTCGCCATGAATTCGGGTAATGAACCATCTGCGGCGCCTCGTCCTGAAAGGGAAGACTCCATCGTGGAACTAGCAAGGAAATTTCTTCATGATGAAATTATTGAGCTTAAAAAACGCATTAAAAAAATAAAGAAAGGGGGAGGAAAAAGATTGGAGACGGAAGATTTCGATGATCTCCGTGCTCTCATTGAGTCGGCCCGACTTTCTCTTGTGCTTCGCGACTTTCGGCTTGAGGAGGGTGAGATTCATCCCGAATGTCTTCCCGACATCAGCACTGAACGTGCTGCCCTGAAAAGGATTCTTTCCTGGGAGCCAATTGGGTCCGATACACGAGTGAGGATGAGCCAAGCGCCTCCTTTTTCTTTTCTTGAAAGACTCATCATAAAACTGAGAAGCCTTCCTCTTCTCCGAGACCTCGTAGCCCTGAAAGAACTTTAGAAATTCTTTACCCGCCGAGAATCTTTCGAGCAAGAGTGAGTGCTCCCTGCTTCCAGAAGACTCTGTGGGTCGTGCCGTACAGGCCTTCGTAGCGACCAGCATTTTCTCGATACCACTCATAGGTGCGCCTCAGCGATGCCTGATTGGAATACTGAGGCTTCCAGCCGAGTGTACTTGAAATTTTTTCCGTGGAAACAAAGGAGTCCTTGTCCGCGGTGTCGTAGACCCACTGGTAGAGCGGTGAAAGTCTCATTTTTTCGAGCACTTTCAAGATAACTCGTATCGGCTTTGCTGGAGTCGAGAGGACCCGAGAGCCCGTCCCGGCAGCCAGGCACAAGGCCGTGAGATCCTCTCGCACCGTTTGAAATTCGCTGGCTCCAACATTGAAATCGTCATTGACGACCTGTGCCTCACCGTCGCAAAGAAGGAGAATGCCGGAGACAAGATCCGCAACGTCCAGAAGCTGATAACGATTGTTCCCGTTGCCGATCATGGGGATGCGAGCGCCTTTTGAAATCCAGTCGAAGAGAATTTGAAAGACGCCAAGGCGACCGGTGCCGATGAAGGTCTTCGGGCGGATGATGGGAATGCACAGGCCCTGATGGCGGAAATAAGAGACCACTTGCTCGGCAAGAATTTTGCTCTGTCCATAGGCTCCGACACCAATCTTCTCGTCATGTTCGAAAATCGGATGCTTCTTCGGAATTCCATACACGGCCGTGGAAGAAACGACCACGACTCGAGAAATTCCCTGCTGCTTGGCCACGCGCAGCACATGTTCGGTCCCGGAAACATTCGTGGAAAAAATATCGTCCCAAGAAGCCAGTGGCAATGCCGCCGCCGCGTGAATGATCTGGTCGACGCCATCAGCTGCTCTTTTCAGGCCTTTTTCATCGCGAATATCTCCGACAAAAGATTCCACCTGCCCCTTCACATCAGGTTCATCGAAGGGCGAGAGATCAAGCGTTCGGACCTTGGCTCCTCTCTTCAAGAGTTCGCGCGCCAGATGAGCGCCGAGGAAGCCAGAACCACCGGTGATCAAATAGGAAGGCATAGCGACACGAATTTACGATCCGCCGCGGCGGACCGAATCTACTCATCTACGTATTCGTATATTGGGAGATTCGCATGTGAGCCATCCGTAGATTAGCATCGCCACTAGAGCCCTCCTAGTCCTATCATGACCAGCACCATCCATAGCCCCCACAAGATAAGCAGCTGAGCATCCCCAAGATGATCCTCCGAGGCAGAAGCAAAGTCTGTTTTCTTCAGCAGGTACAGATAGCGGAAAAAGGCATACATGACGAGCGGAATCGTGGCGATAAAGAAGGGATTGTTGTTGCGCTGAGAAAAGGTGTAGACGATGTAGGACATAATAACAATCGGCACGACAATCCCATTCAGCTGGTCAATCAGGTCGATGGTGTAGCAGGAGAGTACTGATCGCGTTCGGCTCGAGTGGCCTTCCAAACTTTGAAGCTCCTGACGACGCTTGCTCAGGGCGATGAACATGGTGAAGAGAAAGGTCAGCACGATGATCCAGTCCGTGACCATAATGCTCGTCGCAATCCCACCGGCAAGGAGGCGAAACACAAATCCAAGTGCCACAAACATCACGTCGAGAAAAATAATGCGCTTGAAGTACAAGCTGTAGGCAATGGAGAGGAAGAGGTACATGAGCACCACCACCAGGAAGTGCCAGGAGACAAAGAAAGATCCAAAAACAGTTATGATCAGGAGAACAATCCAGAGCACAAAAGCGTTCTCGGGAAGGATCTTTCGGCTGGCGATAGGACGATGTTTCTTGTCCGGATGAAGACGGTCAAACGGTGCATCTAGAAGATCGTTCAGCACATAGGTCGAGCTCGAGGCCAAGATAAAAAGAAAAAAGGCCACGGCTGCGAAAAGAAGCTTCTCGGACTGGTGCCACTCCTGCGAAAAAAGAAGTGGGAACAAGACAAAAACATTCTTCACCCAGAGCTTGGGGCGAAGAAGGGAGAAGTAGGGTGTGAGCTTCCTGAAATTCATGAAGAGCTTGTTAGCTTGTTAGCTTGTTAGCTATTAGAATGATATCTCTTAGACGAACACTTGAATTGTAATCCTAAAAAGCTAAAAAGCTAAGAAGCTATGTCCCTTCCCCCTGTTGCCGTGATTATTCTGAACTGGAACGGATTTGCCGACACCCTCGAGTGCCTGGAGTCCGTGTTCAAAAATACGTATCCGAACTACTCAGTGATTGTTGTCGACAACGCTTCACATGATAATGAATTGGAAGAAATTCGAGATTTTCTGAAAGCTAAAAGCTATAAGCTAAAAGCTATTTTTTTCGTTCAGAACGAAAAAAATCTCGGATTCTCCGAAGGTAACAACATCGGCATTCGCAAGGCCATCGAAGATGGTGCTGAATATATTTTCACCCTGAATAATGACACGGTCGTTGATCCGAATTTCCTTGTCGAAGCAGTCAAACAAGCACCCCTCCCCAGCCAAGGGGAGGGGTTAGGGGAGAGGTCTGGAGAGGTCGGCATCGTTGCAACAACAATGCTGAGCTATCACGACCGCACAAAGATTGACTCCCTGGGACATGACCTTCTCACCACCGGCGACACGATTCCGAGGGGACGGGGTTCTGTCATTGCGAGGAGTCCGCCTGAGGCGGACGACGAAGCAATCTCAGATTCCCCCGGGATTGCTTCGCTCCTTCCAGTCGCTCGCAATGACATCATGGGAGCATGTGCAGGAGCAGCGTTATATTCGGTGAGCATGCTGGAAGAAATCGGCCTCTTCGATCCTGATTTTTTCTTGAACTATGAAGATAGCGATCTCTCACTGCGTGCGCTCGTGAATGGTTGGAAGATCACCTATTGCCCGACCTCAATCGTGTATCACAAAGGCCAAGCTTCCATTGGAAAAATAAAAGATACTGCTTATCGCATCCGCTCACAGCGCAACATGCTCTGGGCGTATTTCAATAACATTCCCCTGCCCGTCATCCTGCTCAATCTCCCTTGGATGGCGCTTCGAGATCTTCTCGCCATTCTTTTTTCGATTCTTCTGCTGCGCTGGAACGTGACGAAAATTCTCATCTGTTCGCGCTGGAAAGTGCTCATGTCACTTCCGATGATCATCCGAAAACGCCGGAAAAATTTGAAAGATCGGAAAATATCATGGTTTTGGATCTGGAAAAATCAACGGTCGTGGGTGGGGGTGTATTGGGAATATCTGAAAGCAATGTTGTCATTGCGAGGACGAACAAAGTGAGGACGAAGCAATCTCAGATTCATCATCAAGACAATCACGGGATTGCTTCGCCCGCCTTAGGCGGGCTCGCAATGACACGTGATCCAGCCTTCTTCCTCTCACGAAAAGCGTTGCTTCATACATACTCTCAAAGGTCCCCATATCGATCCATCGTCCGGAAATTTCTGAAGCGGTGAGCTGTTGTTCCTCATGATACAAACGAACGAGATCTGTAATCTCTAATTCTCCGCGTGAAGAAGGTTTGAGTTTTTTTGCCTTTTTAACAACTGTTGAATCAAACAAATAAAGTCCGGTCATGGCAAAATTACTTCTTGGAACTTTCGGCTTCTCTTCAATGGAAAGAACTTTTGGAATTTGGCCCGCCTGAGGCGGGTTGGAATGTGGAATTTTTCCCACCTCCACCACCCCAAACCTTTCCGGATCCTTCACTTCTTTCACAAAAATATGCGCCCCTGAAGCAAAATTCTGAATGGATATCTTGACATCATCTTCAAAAAGATTGTCCCCCAGGATCATCGCCACCGGATCGTCGTCAATAAATTGTTCGCCGATGATGAACGCTTGAGCAAGTCCTTCCGGCTTGTCCTGAACTTCGAAAACGAAATTCGCTCCGAATTCATGACCGGATCCGAGGAGGTTCACAAAATCTCCGGCATGCTCAGCAGCCGCGATGATGAGAATCTCCTTAATGCCTGCTTTCAGCAAGGTCTCCAGAGGGTAATAAATCATCGGCTTGTCGTAGATGGGCAGGAGCTGCTTGCTCGTGACCTTCGTGCAAGGCGCTAGCCTCGTACCGCTTCCGCCTGCCAAAATAATGCCTTTTTTCATATGTATGAAATCATCTCCACTCTAGTCGGAAATGGCTTTCTTCTCAAGAATATATTGAAATAAAGGCAAAAATCTGCTAATATGATGAGATAAAAACAAAAAATGCCAGTTTTCGACAACAAAAAGACATCCTATCGATGGAAAGTGGCTGCTGTCCTGATCCTCTTTGCAGGTTTTATCAGCGTCGTCTTGTGGAAAACGAATATCCAGAAATCTCTGAAAGGGCAGATCATTTCCACATCAAAATTTGAAATAAACCTCGATCTGCCAGGAAACGAGAGCATCGAAGAAAATCAAAGCATTCCATTTTCCATCACGACGTCCCCGGCGAATCCGGAAAGCTCAACCTTCACCTTTAGCCTGAGCCAAGACCAAAATCAAACCCAAGGCACGATGGATTTCGAGGAACTCTCCAGCTCCTGTCAAATCGATCCTGAAAACTCGACGGATCATCGAGAGCCTCAAACGCTCATCGTCACGAGCAATAGCCTTTGCACAGGAAAACTTCATCTACAGTTTTCTCAACCCGGGACGGTAGGTCTGGGGCTGATCGTCAAGACCGATAGTCTCTCGTATCCGTATCTTTGGTCGCTCACCGTCAGTGCTCCGCCCATCATCGATACTCTCCCGTCTGGCGAAGTTCATCCTGCCCCTCCAGCAACACTCAAAACTCACGGCGGCAATAACAACCAAGACGCCGAGGGAAATATTTATTACCTGACCTACAATCAAGGACTCTTTCAAGTTCCTGCCGGAGGCGGAACCGCGAAACTTGTCGTCCAGATTTCCGATCTTGGAGAATCAAATACCTACGGCACCATTGGGCCTCTCCTGGTCAATGAACAAGGCCACGTGAACTTCACCAGTGCCAATGCATTGATCGACGTCAATCCAAAAACGAAAGAGATCAAGCGGACTGAGCTTGGATTTACCGGCAATTACAATGGCTTTGGCGCGCTGGGCAAGGACAAAAATCTGCTCCTGATGACGCGTTCCAAGAAAATAAGTCCCGATGGTGTCGTCAGTGACTCACCGTATTACTACACGGCAGCAATCGATGGAGATGATGTCTATGATGCCAACGGCTGGCAAATCGTCCGAAAAAAACCTGATGGGACAGAAGTGGCCGTGACGAAGGACCCCCTCAGTGGCATCAACGGCCTTGTCTTGGCCGAAGATGGCAATCTCTATACCGCGGCGAGTGATTGGGATCGTGGCTCCAAGATCTTTGAGGTCAATCCCCAAACGGGAGCCCTGCGGCAAGTCGGCCTTGTCCCAATCTATGTGACCGACATGGGAATTGATCAGCAGGGCAAGATCTATCTCTCCGGCATGGGCCCAGGAAAATTTGCTCTGGATGTTTTTCGCTTTGATCCCGCCACTCGCAAAACCGATCTTTTTGGTGTTACTGAGCAAACAATGAGCTACGCTGGCCTGGACGCTCTTTGCAGCACACAAGCTTGTCAACTCTCCTACTGTGGGAATGGTACCGTCGATTCCGGCGAGCAGTGTGACGGCGGTGATACCTGCGAATCAAATTGTCAGCTCGCCGTGTGTGGTGATGGCCTGGTGCAATCAGCAGCTGGCGAACAATGTGATGATGGTGGTGATAATCTCGCCTGCAGTGCAAGTTGCCAGATCGTCACCGAAAATCAGCCGTTCAGCGGCTTCGACCCCAAATCTGAATTCGGCCAATGGAGCTTTGATAGCCAGGGCAATCTTTATTATTACACCTATGGCAAAGGCATTTACCGCGTTCTGAAAGGCGGCGGAGCAGCACAGCAAATCGTTTCGCTGGAGCAGGCCAATAAAATCAATGGATTTTACGGCAGTGTCTATGTCGATGAATTTGATCGACTTTTTTATCAAGCTCGCGGCGAGCTCCGCCGTCGTGACCTTAAAACCGGAGCCGAAAAAGTCATCGCCAAAATTCAAGATAATAATTATGGCGGCGGGGTACTCAAGGACAAGAATGGAAATCTCATTTGGCTCGGTGAAAGCGGCATCCACTATGCCAATGGCAATATCGGGAAATCGCCGGTCAGCGCTGGCAACATGGTGCTCACGGATGATGGAGTCTACGTCAACCAGGGCACCTCCATCGCGAAGTACAACTACGATGGCACACAGGCAAATTTTTCGGGATATGGCTTCACCGATGGATATGGCCTCGCCAGGACGCCCGAGGGAGAGCTCTGTACCGGCCAAGGAAATAACGGCAATTCCAAGATCAGCTGTATCCCTCCAGGTGGAGGGAAAGCGGTTGAAGTGGGAACTATTCCCATCATGGTCATCGGCGCCACTGCCGATAAAAATGGTTTCATCTATTTTTCTGGTGGAAGCTGGGCCGATAACCGGATGAGCGCCAATGTCTACGTCTTTGAC
>OBEQ011349321.1_pt1 | contig 19318 bp, 22 predicted proteins | sample 1670901 | NCBI WGS metagenome assembly OBEQ01 (sample SAMEA104232315, study PRJEB22302) | groundwater metagenome | biome: forest; feature: aquifer; material: groundwater | place: USA | collected 2011-08-07 | depth 5.4 m
TGACTGAGCGAGATTTCAAATTGTCGGTGTGTGAAGAGTTCTCTTTTTCAATTTCTGCCATGACGAAGTACTTCATCTACTGCCGAAAATCCTCAGAGGAAGAGGAAAGACAAATGCTCTCAATCGAGGCTCAGTTGACTGAATTACGAGAATACGCGAAACAGCATGGTCTATTTATCATCAGAGAGTTCTACGAGAGCAAAACAGCCAAAGAACCAGGTCGAGAAGTGTTCAATGACATGCTCGCAGAAATTGAAAAAGGAAACGCTTCGGGAATTTTAGCGTGGAATCTGGATCGACTCGCACGAAACTCAGTGGATGGAGGTAAAGTGATCTATCTCGTTGATACCGGAAAGATCGAATCGCTAAAATTCCCTACTTTCTGGTTTGAGGCAACACCGCAAGGCAAATTCATGCTCTCGGTAGCCTTTGGGCAGGCAAAGTATTACACCGACAATTTGAGAGAAAACGTTTTGCGCGGTCTCAGGCAGAAAATTAGACGTGGAGAGTACCCATGCAAGGCACCGCTGGGATATTTCAACGAACCTCGAAAGAGAACTGTCGAACCGGATCGACAGACATTCAGGAAAGTAAAAGAGATATTGCAGGCATTCGGTACAGGCCAGTACGGACTTACCGCAATCCAGCGCAAAGCGTTTTCTCTGGGCTTGGTTGGCCGAGACGGGAGAAAACTTCATTTGGCTTCGATTCGCTGCGTTCTCACCAATCCCTTTTATTACGGCATGTTCAGGTACCACGGAGAGCTACACCAAGGGACGCATAAGCCAATGATTTCCAAGAAACTTTTTGACACCATTCAGCAGGCTTTGATCCAAAATGGCAAGCCTCGACTCAACATGAAAGATAATGGATTCCAATTCATGAACTTTGCGACCTGCGCCGAGTGCGGATATGCCATCACTGCTGAGAGGCACATCAAAGCGAGCGGTCTCACCTTCGTCTATTATCACTGCACATGGAAGAACAAGTTCAAAAGGTGCCTTAATAGAACTTATGTACGAGAAGAGAGGCTTGCCAGTCAGGTCAAAGCCCTCTGTCAAAAAGTTTCTTTACCGGATGAGTGGAGAGACAAGTTTTTCATGAAACTCGAGGAATGGAAGAAGGAGCAGAATGAGTCAGGAGGGGTTTTCGCTCAAAATGCTAAGATCGAGCTGAAGAGCATGCAAACGAAGCTACAAAGACTCACCGAAGCCTATTTGGCTGGGGCTTTAGATCTTGCCGAATACCAATCCACCAAAAATAATATGGTCAGTGAGAAGAAGACTCTGGAGGAAAAACTTGAGCATTTTGAGCGGAAAGGAAATCATTGGCTAGAACTTACTCGAAACTGGATTTTGGAGGCCAACCAAGCCCGAAATCTCGCGAGGCGAGAAAACTATTCGGAAATATCCACCTTCCTAAAATCCATCGGCTTGAACCGAACTTTGAACAATGGAGAAATTCAGATGAACTTCAAAAAACCATGGAACGAACTCGCGGATTTGGAGGTGAGCGAGCCCGCCGCAGGCGGGCGAGCGGGGGGAAGTTCACGATGGTGGACTTGTCCAGAGTCGAACTGGAGACCTCACGCGTGTGAAGCGTGCGCTCTAACCAACTGAGCTACAAGTCCAAGCAATGCCAGCACCCCTTCGCGCGAAGAAGGTGCTGGCGGGCAAGAACTGGGCAACCGGTGACGGGCCAGTTCCTGCGAATCCTTCGGAGGTCTGCAGAGAGAATTTCTCCCCCCTGCATTCCTCCCGGTGACATGCATGGTACTTTATTTTTTTCTCTGATCAAGCCTTTTCTTTTCGACACGCCTTCCAGAAGCTCCAGATGATCCCGAGGGAGAAGACGAAGAGGACGACGGCTTCGATCATCTTGGGGATTTTGACCGCCGGAGGCTCGGTCATCAGCACATTGGCCGAGGCATATTGCATGAGTTCGGTCCCGGACGACCAGGCGAAGAACATGCCGGCTGCGATGAAAAGGCCCGCCACAAAGACGGATTTCCCCAAGACGGTTTCAAGAAGTGATTCTTCTTGGGCTCGAAGGATATCATCATGATTTTGAATCTTCAGAAGCTCTTCATGGTTCACGCCTCGGATCCGTTCGATCTCTGGGATTACCATCATGATGCCTCGGTCCAGCGCAATGAGATGGAGATGGTGAAAGAGATGTTCCGAAAGTTTTCGAAGGTAGAGGGTACGGAGGGACATTTCATTTGGCCCGAGTTCTCGAGCAGATTCGATTTCGTGATCGAGAATGGACTTCAGATGGCTCACATAACGTTCGATCTTTTCAACATTTGTTTCCTCCGCTTTGAGGTAAACAAGTGCCAGAGCATAGGCAACCTTTGCGGCAAAAAGAGGAAGCGTGTTGTCGGTGATCTCCTTCAGGAGTGCTTCTTCCTTCGCCACGACTTCATCTTTGCAGTAGTGGGAAGAGTGGTCGTGAATGATACCTTCAACAATTTTCCAGTGCATGTTTATTTTTATTTCTGATCATCATAGCATTTTTTTTGCTTCAAATCCACCGAATCTCTTTATCTTTTTTGAGCCATGTTAATTGCCGCTTGGCGTAGTTGCGATTGTGCTGCTGGAGCTTAGCGAGAAGTTCTTCACGGGAGATTCCCTTCAAGAGATAAGGAACGACTTCCTTCACGCCGATGGAGGTTAGGGCCGGAAGATCAAGTTTCTGAAGCTTGGCTGGACTTCCTCCCGCATGCCGATCGATGATCCCTTGTACTTCTTCAATGAGTCCGTTTTCGAGCTGTCGTTGGGTTCGCTTGTTGATGCGCTCGTAGAGAGCTTCGCGTTCGACCTCAGGAGCTATCTTCAGCACCTCAAAGCGTCTTCTTCTCTTTTTGGCGAGCTGGGATTTTTTCTTTCCCGTCAGGTGATAAATCTCAAGGGCGCGGATAATGTAGCGTTTGTTCTTTGATTTCATCAGACTGATGGCGGACTCCGGATCAACCGAATTGAGGCGCGAGAGGAGCTCGTCGATGTCCAAATCCTCGAGTTTCTTTCGAAAATCTTTGTCCGGTTCTCCGGCAGGGATCAGGAAATTATCGACGACTGCATCGATCCAGAGCATGGTCCCGCCGCAGAGAATTGGTAATTTCTTTCGATGAAGAATGTCCTCGATCGTGCGGAAGCAAAGCTTTTGATATTCGGCAACGCTCAAACTTCTCTCCAAAGGAATGCACGAAAAAAGATGATGAGGAATCCCCTGCCGTTCTTCATCCGTCGGGAGAGCATTGCCAATCTTGATCTCTTCGTAAATTTGCCGAGAATCAGCATTGATGACTTCCCCATCGAAGCGTTTGGCGAGCTCAACCGCAAGTGCTGTCTTGCCGCTGGCCGTGGCACCTTGAATCACAAGAAGCGGCTTTCTAGCCTTCTTCAGCCATTCATCAACTAACATGACGACAGATTGCTCCATACTCAATACTCCCTACTGAATACTTTTCCGATTCTATCCTAAAAATCCTAAGGCTCCTAAGAATCCTCAGGATCCTTTTTTCTTACTTTGTGTAGACGCTCACGATCTTGTATTCCTTCACTTCGCCGGAGGCGAGTGTGACGGTTTCATCCCATTTGATGGTCTTGGGACCGCGGACAAATTTGTAGTCTTGTTGCGGCTTCAGGACAACCTTTCGTCCGTCACCCTTGCCATAGACGAGAACAAAGGCTTCCAAAGTTTCAGGCCGAGTATAGGCATAGAAGTAGAGTTGGCTGCCGATGTCGTTCTTTGCCTTTATATCGAGTCCTTGTCCCGGGAAGACCGTGGCGTCAAGGCCATAGCCACCCTTGCGATAGTAGCTGAGGTCCCAACTGTGACTTTTTCGTTGTTCTACGGGAACGCCGAGATTCAGAATTGCGCGATAAAAGGTTGTAGAAGCCTGGCAGAGACCACCTCCCAGCACGGGGGAAGCGGCCGTACCGAAAATACCCAAACCCTTTACAAATTCGTTATCCAATTTGCCAAGAGCATTGTTGAAAGAAATTGTCTGTCCGCGATCCACGAGCGTTCCGCTCACACGCTTGAGACCAGTCGTAAAATTGTGCACGCGATCAGCGTGATTGCCGGTGGAGTATTCCGAATAGCCAACGCTGAGCACGTCGTAGGGTGTTTGTTCGAGATCCGAATAGACGGTAAATGGAACATGATCAAAGATCACTGATGCCGTGCGATCCTTTTTTTTCAGAGCATCCTGAATGGCACTCATCACCTCTTCCTTTTTGAGGTCTTGCCCGAAGCTGAAGTCTCCTTCTGTTTTTGCCTTGTAGACGCCCTTTCGTACTTCGTCTTTGCCGACAATGCGTACGTAGCCGGGTTGCTTGTAGAATTCTTGCTGGAGTCCATCGATCCACTCTGAGACTTTTGCTTCATTCAGCTGTGCACCGGTGTCGTTGATGGTGATGTAGTCCGGTGCTGAGCTGAGCTCAAGCGTTCGAGTTTCATTTTTTCCCAGCTTCACGGTGATCGGAAGCTCGGTAAGATCAACGGCGGTCGCGAGCTGATGCTGAATCTTGGCGCGTTCGTCATTGGTCAAGTCGGGACGGACGGATTTTGTCTTGAGCTTCAGGTCAGGCTCGGCTTTGCCCTGCTGCAGAGCTGAGATCAGCTCGGGCAGACTGGTCTGAAGGCTGTCATCATCGATCATCACGCCACGCTTGAGGGGTTCGTAATGCCATTTTTTCTCTTCACTCCAGGCGACCGATGGTTTGATCGGTGCAACTTCGACTTGGCTTCTTAGCTTTTCGAGGTAGGCTTCCAGCACATCGTGATCGAGCGCGAGCTGGGCGTTGAACGAACTAGGTTTTGCAGGCGTAAAGAAGGTGGCGAGAAGCCCATCGACGAGACTTGGGCCTTTTTGCATGGCATCAATTTCTGGAGAGCTGATGAGAAATCCAAGTTCCGAAAGTGTTGCCGTACTCGTCGCTGTACTGTCGATAATAATCGAAACTTTGGATGAATTCTTATTTTTTACAAAATTAAAAAATGTTTCGGGGTTCTTCACGAGAATTTGCTTCTGGATCGGGGGGATCAGAAGGCTGCCCATGATTTCCACTCGGTGTTCCCAGGGTCGACCCAGACTCATGATGATCACAAAAGCACTGAGCACCGTACTCATGACGAGCTTCTTTGTTTTTTCGGAAGATTTGGGATCTTCGGGAAGAAATCCTGCCATAGGAATAAAAAATAATTCTTAACATGATACGATATTTTTCTACAAAAGTCAAACTAAAATTTTGCGACTGAGATTCTTGGGATGCCTTCGTTTGAATGAATTTTTGAGAGATCGTTCGAGAATTTTTCGAACCGTTGTTTCAGTCACCCCGAGGATTTTCGGGAGCTTGCTGAGCTGGTCGAGTGATCCGTCGAGATCGATTCCCTCTTCCATCGCTTGTTTGAGAACGCTATCAACGACCGAGTACGGAGCGCCCATCTGAGCTTCATCGCCGCCGGGATGGACGCCTAGACCATCGGTTGGCACAGCATCAATCACTTCATTCGGAATTCCGAGGACTTTTGCGATCATGGGAATTTCATCGCCTTTCCAAAGATTTTGAATCATGCCAAAATCCCCCACATCCCCATGGAGCGTCCAGAAGCCCATCAGGTACTCGGAAAGATTATCCGTCGAGAGGACGAGTCCGTTCACCACATTCGCCACGTAGTAGGTGCCGAGAGCCATACGAAGGCGAGCTTTCAGGTTGCCCAGGGCGGTATGATGGTGAGGAACGTGAGGATTGTAAGGATTGTGAGGATAGAAAGCTGATAATGTGCCTGAAACAGGTTCCAATACATTCTTCTGGATGACATCAAAAATATTCGTCAGATCAATTTCGAGCAGCTCAGCGCCAAAGGTTTGAATCACTTTTTTTCCGAGCCTCGTATGTTCGGGGTCCGAGTGACACGGTAGAATAAGCCCGAGAGTTTTCAGCTCGAATCCCCTCTTTTTCGCGAGCTCAGTCGCCTTCATTGAAAGGGCGAGTACCACAGCGCTGTCGAGTCCGCCCGACACTCCGGTGATGGTGGTGTAGAGGCCCCACTGTTGGCAGTAGTCCACAAGGGCAGTGGAGGCATTGGTAATGGTGGTTTGGGCTTGAGAAGGAGACATAATTAAATAAATCCTAATATCAAAATCCTAAATCCTAAACAATATCAAAATTCAAAGGCTCAAAATCAAAAAAAATCATATTTTGAATTTAGAATTTTAATATTTGGATTTGTTTAGAATTTAGATATTAGAATTTAGGGTTTATAAAGCTTTTTTCTTAGTATATATTTCTTCACCAATTCATCAACCTGAGAAAGCTGTCCTGCTCTCGCCTTGGTACTTGATTCCTTTCTTGTACGTTCGACCACGAAGAATGTTGCAGAGCCCAGGAGATCCTTTCCCTTCACCCATTTTTTTTCAATGCTTCGAAACTGATCTGATCCGAGGACAAGAGTATGCTGAACTCCAGGAAGGAGTCGGTTCACCATGTGCCAGAGATCGATCCACGCATTGGCTTTTTTTCTTTTCAGTTCAAAATCGCTCAGGATCACATTCTTTCCAAACCCCGCAGCCTTTTTCCAAAGCTTGAGCATGGCAAGGCGCTCTTCGTCGGAGGCCTGGAATTTCTTGTACGGAAGTTTCCCAGCCGGAAAAACAATCACGGTATCAAAGAGTTGACTTTTGAGTGCCTCCTCCACCACATGGCGGTGGCCAAGGGTGGGAGGGTCGGCGGAGAGACCGAACCAGGCTATACTATGCCTTTTTTTCATAAAAAAACCTTATCACAGTGACAAGGTTTTTCGAAATGCGATGGAATAAATCTCTTATCTTCCCGTTGTGGTCGGTGTCCCAGTGCCAGCTTGGAGCAGTGTATTCACAAACACAAAGGACAGGAGGATGATGACGACTCCAATGACCGAGTAGGTCAGGATCTTCTTTCCGGTCTCAGCACCGGATTCATTCACGCCAGCGGTCACATACATAAAGCCGCCGTAGATGACGAGGGCGAGAATGATAATGCCGAGGAAGCCAAGGAAGTAATTCAAAATGGTGCGAACAAGAGGAATGATCCCGGATTCGCCGCCCGTTGCGGCGCTGATGGCCCCCGGCACAATGTCCGGTCCAACACCGAAATTTCCCTGCGCATGCGCGGACATACCGGAGAAATGCGCGAGGGTAAGAGTTAAGGTTAGAAGAGCTCCCATGATGAGTCCCGATCGAAGCGATGTACTCATTCTTGAAAAAATTAAGATTAGACTTTCTCTCATTGTAGAAAATCGGCTTTTTTTCCGCAAGGGCGATTGATGCAACAGCAGTTGACATGCTCTGGAAAGAGTTTTTTCGCAGAAAGAAGCTGATCTTCTCGAATGTCATCGCATTTCACCGCATCGTTGATCCGAAAAGGTCCCACGTGTGTTCGTCGAAGAGCGCTCATGACAGCACCCGTACCAAGTGATTGCCCAAGTTCGGCAATCAGAGATCGCACGTAGGTGCCACTCGAAGACAAGATATCAAGTTTACCGTAGGGTGGATGGTAGCTTGAAAGTTCGAGTTCAAAAATTTCTACCTGTCGCTTGCCGAGATCCACTTTTTTCCCTTCACGAGCAAGCTCATAAGCTCTCTTTCCTTCTCGGTGCACGGCGGAAAAGGGGGGTTGGATTTGCCAGATCGGACCTCTGAATTTCACCAGAGCTTTTTCAACCTCAGTTTTCGTAGGCCATGTCTTCATTTGCCTTTCAACGATGTTCCCCGTGCTATCAAAAGTGTCGGAACTTTTGCCGAGTTCAAAGCTCGCTTCGTATTCCTTCTTGGCTTCTTCAAAAAGTGAAATGAGCTTCGTGCTCATTCCCACGAAGATCACGAGCAGGCCAGTCGCGAGGGGGTCGAGCGTCCCAAGGTAGCCCATTTTTGTACCTGGAAATTTTTTTCGAAGACCCCGAATCACGTCAAAAGAACTCATGCCTTCGGGTTTGTCGATGAGGAAAAGGCCGTCCATGGGAAGAGGAAGTAGGAGGGTAGGAAGTAGGAAGGGAGGAGCTTAGGCTAACGAATCGGTTGAACATTTTTCAGATTATCTTCGCCAACCTTCCTTTTTTGAAGCGAATGGAATGGCATCACCGACTGTTCGGGATGAAGAATGTCCTCCTCCGATTGGCTGCGCACAATATTCGCCCCGAGACTTCGGAGCTTGTCATCGAGCGCTTCGTAGCCACGATCGATGTAGCTGATGTTGGTCACTTCCGTTGTTCCTTCGGCCATGAGTGCGGCGACGATCATGCCGGCACCGGCACGGATATCGCAAGAAGCAATCGTGGTACCGAAGAGCGGCGTGGGGCCTATGACAATGGCTTGGTGAGGATTCAGAAATTCAAAACGCGCACCCATTTTTTCCAATTCAAAAAGATAGTTGAGCCGTCCCTCGAAGAGGGTTTCAAACACTTTCGAGACCCCGTGAGCTTGGGTCATGAGCACCATGAAGGGCGCCTGAAGATCTGAGGGGAATTTTGGGAAGATACCCGTGTCCAGCTTGGCCACGGCCTTGAGCTTCTCTGCCGGTCGGATATGGACGCAATCGCCGAAGAGATCCACGGGCACTCCGCTTTCTTCAAGTTTTTGCCAGAGCGCATCGAGGTCATGAATATGGGCATCACGGATAATGATATCGCCTCGTGTGCCGGCAGCGGCAATAGCCAGGGTTCCGATTTCCAGATAGTCCGAGGTGATCCGGTGCTTCACGCCATGCGTGGGGCTCCCGCCTTCCACGCTGACCACGTGCGTCCCCTCGCCCTGCAGGAAGGTGCCGGACTGGATTAGAAATCGACAGAGATCCACGACGTGGGGTTCCTGAGCTGCCAGACGAATGATGGTCTGTCCGGGGAGCGAGGAAGCAAACATGAGAAGATTTTCCGTGGCCGTAACTGAGATTTCTTTCAGCACCACCTTGCCAGGCTTCGCCTTGCTGGCATCGAGGATCATTTCGCTTCCCTCTTCGGTGATGTTGACGCCGAGGGCGGAAAAAGCATCGAGGTGAGTGTCGATCGGACGTTTGCCCAGGACACATCCGCCCGGATACCCGAGACGAACCTTCTTCGCACGAGCGAGCAGAGGGCCCACCAGCAACATACTGGCGCGCATTTTCTTGACCAGGTCGTACGGGAGATCGGTATTTCGAATCTCAGCGGTCTGGATCCTGAGAGTGTTGTCAGAAAAGCTCCATCGGCTGCCAATGTGCTGCATGATTTCCAGCAGACTTCGCACGTCTTGAATGTCGGGAATATTCGTGAGCGTGCATTCCTCGCTCGTGAGCAATGTCGCGGCGATGATGGGAAGCGCGGCATTTTTGGACCCCGATGGCGTCACTTCGCCACTGAGCGGCTTGCCACCCTTAATAATAAAACGCATGGGAGTTAAGAGTTAATAGTTCATAGTTAATAGAAAATTCTATCAACCATGAACCATCAACCATGAACTTTATAACTTTATTTCTTTTCCCCATTGATCATAGAGCAATACTTCATTTTCCAACACTATTCCTTTCCTTGCAAGCACTTCTCGCTTCACCTGTCGGGCTACTTCGACAATATCATGAGCGGTGGCCGTGCCATCATTCATCAGAAAATTGGCGTGTTTTTCGGAGATGAAAGCACCGCCTTTTCGAAGGCCTTTGAGGCCCGAGTCCTCAATCACCTTGCCGGCGTAGATTTCCTTCGGCACAGGATTTTTGAAAAACGATCCACAGCTATGCCCCTTGGGCTGCTTGGCGATTCGGGACAGGAGAATCTTATCTTTTTTTGGGGGTGCTCCTTTTCGCACGATTACGTCGGCTTTCCAGAGGAGCCAGTATTCATTTTTAATCTTACTGCCACGGTATGAAAATTCACATGCTTCTTGTGAGAACGTGCGAAAACTTTTCCCGTCAAAGATTTCCACGTTCTTCACCAGTTCTCCAAATTCTTCTTGCGGGATACCAATGTTGCCTCGCACCGCTGAGCCGACGACACCAGGAATGCCGACAAAATTATCCAGACCATTCAAACCTTGTTTGCGCAGCTCATGAATAAGGCGTGAAAGAATTTTTCCGCCCTCCACCGAGACTAAAGCTTCTGTGCTGGAATATTCGCTGTCCACCTTCACCTGATCGTTCACCAGGTGAATGACGACACCTCGAAACCCTTCGTCGCTGATAATCAAATTCGACCCTTGGCCGAGGTACAGGATCGGAAGCTTCTTTTCCTTCGCAACAGCAAAAGCCTCGAGAAGCTCCTCCTTCGTTCGCACCTCGGCAAAGTAATCAGCCTTACCGCCGACCTTCATCCAGGTGTGAGGTTTGAGTTCGACATCCTGACGAATGCCATCAGGAATACTCATGGGGAAGATTTTTTAGGATGATGATAGCGATGCACCACATAGGCCACCATGAAGCTGAAGAGGAGAAGAAGGAAAGAAATGAACAGATGACCGTGATCAACTTGAAGTTGGGACAGTTCAAAACTGTCGATATTTTTAATAGTCGATCCGAAACTGATAAAGGCGCCCGTGTCCACGATCATACTGAGGAGAGTTGCCGCGAGAAAAGGCTTCCAACCAACATTCAGAAATGCGGCTCCGAAATTCACCACATCAAACGGAATATACAGAAGTCGCATGATCAACACCGTTGTAAAGCCGTTTTCTTCGATTTTGTGCTTCCAGGTTTCAACAAATTTATGCTTGCCATCGAGTGGCATGTCCTTGGCAAAGTACCTGCCGATGCCATAGGCCACCATGGATGAAATGCCAGCGCCAACAAGGGTGTAGGCAAATCCACCCCAAAATCCGTACACGGCTCCGGCGAGGGTATAGAGTGTCCAGGCCGGAAAAAGGAAAATAGGTCGGATAATGTACAAGAGGGTGAAGAGCACCGGTCCGTAGCTGGTATCCTTGATCGTGTGGTAAAAAAATTTCATGAGATCGCGAGGGCTGTAGTCTTGAGTCTTCATAAAAATTCCCACCGCAGCGATCAGTATGACCCAAGCGCAGAGGGCGATAATCCTTGAACGATGTTTTTTGAAAAAGACAGGGAATCTCAAGGTCAGAAAAAAATGACTCTTGTCGGAGTATAGCATATTTGTTAGGCTTTCGAAGTTCTTGCTCTTGTACCTTTGGATGGGTACCAAAGTGGCCAAATGGGGCGGACTGTAAATCCGCTGGCTTTACGTCTTCGGGGGTTCGAATCCCTCCCCATCCACCATTATGTTTTTTCACTGCCACTTTAGCTCAGGGGTAGAGCAACCGCCTTGTAAGCGGTGGGTCGTCGGTTCAATTCCGACAAGTGGCTCCACTCCCCGATCCGCCGCGGCGGACACTGAATCTTCGAGACTAGACCATGTTCCGGCCGTGCCTGACAAATGCCCGAGATCTTTCTTTGATATCTGTTGTCAAATATTCCTTCACCTTGCATGAAATTCTGAAGTATGAGAGAATAGGTGTGATGAATAAACAGCATCACATAGCGAAAAAAATCTCCAACTTGCGAAAAGAGTCTGGCATGAGTCAGGAAGAGCTCGGAAAGAAAGTCAGTCTTTCGAGAGTGGCTGTATCAGATATAGAGAATGATAAAAGAACCGTCTCTGCTTTGGAATTATCTAAAATCAGTGAAGTATTTCAAATACATATTGATTATTTTTTTAATAACGAGATACCGACCGAGTCTGTCCGGCCATTTCGACAGGAAAACATTCGGTTTGAACCAGCAAAGTTAAAAAATACCCTTCTCTATCTTTTGGAACGATGCGGAGGAAAAGCAAATATTGGAGAAACAGTGATTTACAAACTTCTCTATTACATTGATTTTAATTTTTTCGAGCAGACGGGAAAATCAATTACTGGACTTACTTACGTGAAACTTCAATATGGGCCAGTTCCTCTCGCTCAACAGTACTTACCACTTATAAAACAGATGATAGAAGAAGGTTCATTGAAAATCATTGCTCAAAACTATTATGGCAAACAACAAAAGAGATATGTTGCCTTGATGAACTGTGACATTGAGCAATTCACCCCGAAAGAATTAAAGGCGATTGAAAAGGTCGCAGATGGAGACCTTTCTAGCATGTCAGCCTCACAAATCGAGAACTATGTTCATCAGGATGCACCTTGGATGATTCCCAAAATGAAGGAAGTCATACCATACGAGTTCGTCATGGAACGCAAAGCTCCGTTTGCATTTCGTGATTATGACCAGATGTGGCGGACGGCCAGCGCGAAAGACATTCTCAAAAACCTTGGCCATATGCCAAGAGCAGAATACGACTATTACGAAAGTTTATGATGAATTCCGAGATACAGTTTGGTGAGATTCTTTGGACAGATTTTGACCCATCGGTTGGTCATGAATTTCAAGGAAGGAGGCCAGCATTGGTTATTCAATCCACAGCCCAAATACGAAAATCAAATCTCGTTACCATCATGCCACTTACATCACAAATCAATAGCCCAATAGCAGAAGATATATTGGTACGGGCCAGTTCAACGAACAAGTTAAAAACCGATTCACTTTTGAAAGTTTTTGATATTACATCATTTGATTGCACGCGGTTTATCAAAAAAATCGGCGAGCTTGAAGCACAGAGCCTTATAGTAGTAAAGGCATATCTGAGAGTACATTTTGAACTTTAATCCAAAACAAGGGAAAAGTAAAGAAAACCCCCACTCCCCGTGAGATGACCTTTGCCTTGAAGCTCAGGATACTGGTGAAAGAACGAATCTTCAAAATCGTTGTGAAAAAACTGGTTGATGGTTGATGGTTTATAGTTGGTGGATGAATTTAGAATTCCAAGCAATCTTTCTGTTTTAACAGAATTCTTGGCGCAGTGGTCGAGATTCAGATTGGTATAGGCTTCTTCGGTGGAAACTTTGATGCCGGTGTTCAGGTAATCTATCTTCAGAGGCTCGATTTTCCAACTCTGAACATATTCGTCACCAAAACCTTCGAAGTAGGCGAGGTTGTCGTCCAGGATGAAAAAGGGTACGTCAGCCCCAATACGCTTCGCGAGCTCGAGCAGCTCGTGCTCTGGGATTCCCTTTTGCTTCCCGAAGAATTTTAAGATCGATCCGGCATTGCTGGATCCTCCCCCGAGGCCTGCTTGAATGGGAATTTTTTTTCGCAACGTTATTTCCCAGCCCGACTCTCCGAGGAGTTTCATGGCCTTGAGGATCGTGTTTTCTTCATTCGTCGGAACTTCAGGAGAATCGCAGGTCAAGACCACCCCTCGACCCCCTGTCTGCCCAAGTTCAATTTCATCGAAGAACGAATCGTCGCGGTACAAGATGGTGTTCACGAAATGCTTGCCTGATCGCTCGTCTCTTCCGAGGACATCCAGGGTGAGGTTGATTTTGGTGGGAGAGTGAATTGAAACAGGTGACATGTGACAAGTGACCTATGACAATAAATGTCAATGGTCAATGGTTAATTGTAAAGCGTAACAATACACTGGCAACGAATGCCATTTCCTTTTTTAAAACTCCGTACCCCGTTACTGCTCGTTGCCGTAATGCCGATCTGATGGGGCTCAACGTCGAGCAGTTTTGACAAGCTCTTTTTTATTTTTGGCACGAGTGGATCGATCTTCGGCTCGGTGCAGGTCAGGCTGATGGAAACATTATTAATGCACCAACTAGACCCCCCAGCCCCCTTGCAAGGGGGGGTATGTTGGAGAATTTTATGAAGGTATCGTGACGAGTTATTGATTCCTTTGGCACACATCGGATCGGCGACTTCGGAGAAGGAGCCCTGGCCCAGGGCTGAGCGAATGGCATTGCAGAGCGCGTGAAGGATAACATCGCCGTCGGAGTTGGCCCTAAGCTTCGTATAGCCCTTCACGGCGACACCGCCCAATTTCAAGATACCTTCCGTATCGAAGGGATGGCTGTCTTCGCCGATGCCAACGCGGACTACCCCCCTGACCATCCTTTCCAAAAATTTCAAATCTTTTTTGGTCGTCACCTTGATGTTCCAATCCGAAGTTTCGAAGGCCACAATCGGAATGCTGGAGTTTTCGAAGAGGGTGATTTCGTCGGTGACCACCCGGACCCCCCAGCCCCCTTGCAAGGGGGGGTTAGGTTTTTCCATTTTTTTACAAAGCGATTTCTTCCGAAATCCCTGCGGGGTCTGCACGCGCCAGAGATTTTCTCGTGGAATGGTGGTGGATGTTTTGTCGTTTAATTGACGAACGGTATCGACAATTTTTTGGCCGACAAAGCAGGCGCTGTCGTGCTTTTGGAGTTCCTCATGAATCCGTACAAAGTCTTCGACGCTTGCCATCGGATTGGCCACGTTGTGAATCATCACGATCTCTCCTTTGGCCTTCTTGAGGCCCATCTTCACCGATCCATGTCTTGTTTTTCCACCTTTCTTGACGATGATAATGTCATGTTTGAAAGGGAGCTGTTTGAGCAGCTCAAGGTTCCAATCAAGGAGCGATTTCCCATGAAGCTTTGCGCTGGCCTTCGGCTGACCGAGGCGACGCCCTTTCCCACTGCAGAGGAGGAGGATACTCGTAGACCCCCTTGCCCCCTTACAAGGGGGGATGGTTCTTTCAGTTTTCATAAATCCTTGCTAATATTTTATGAAGTACTGATTCAATATTGTTGAGGACTTCCTCATTTTTGAACCGTATGATTTTGTATCCATGTTCGAGAAGAAAAGTAGTTCTCCACTCATCAGTATCTTTAACTTCGAGATCATTGTGGATTTCCCCATCAAGTTCAATGATTGTTTTGTTGAGAGCATGATAGAAGTCAGTAACATAAGGACCAATACCATGTTGTCGGCGAAAGATGTGGCCCTGAAGTTTTCTGTTTCTAAGCTTTTTCCACAATTGTTCTTCTGCATCCGTAGGATGTAATCGAAAGTGCATTCTTCTTTCTTTCATAGAACTCCATCCGAGGATTGGCGTTGCTTTATCCATGGAAATGCTTTATTCCCCCTTGTAAGGGGGCAAGGGGGTCCCCAGTAAGCAACTAAAGATTTCAGTGTATCCTATTTTTCCCGCGAGAAAATTAACTATCGCCCGCTGGTCATTTTCCAGAACCTTCGCTAAGCATTCGGGGTGATTTTTTGCAATGTTCAAGACAAGGTCAAAGCATGGGAAACGGCCGGATTCAATTTTTTCGAAGTGAAAATCCTGATCAAAAGAAAAAGATTGGAAAGGGATTCCTCCACTCCGGTCGGAATGACAAAGGGAAAGTGACATCGGGGCGCGGTCGGGATAGAACAATGCGTAGCCGAGGGAGAATTTCATGTCGGGTGGATAGGCCAGCATCTTGCTCGTGCCGTCGGTGAATTCAACGATGGCATGGACTATGCTTTCCGGATGAAGTCGGACTTCGATCTGATCATATGCAATTCCAAACAGATGATGCGCTTCGATGACTTCCAGAGCTTTGTTCACGAGGGTGGCGGAGTCGACCGTGGTCTTCGCCCCCATCTTCCATTTCGGATGCTGGAGCACTTCATCTGGCGTCACGTCGTTCAAATCTTCCCATTTCCGATTTCGAAAAGGGCCACCGGATGCGGTGAGGATGAGCCGCTTCACAGATGATATTTTTTCACCAGCCAAGCATTGAAAAATAGCATTGTGCTCGCTGTCGAGGGGAATCAGCTCGGCACAGCGTTCCTTCGCGAGATAGGCAATATCTTCGCCGTGCATGATCAAGAGTTCTTTGTTCGCTATCGAGACTCGCTTTTTCATTGCAAGCGCTTTGAGCACGGCCCCCAAGCTCCAAGCTCCATGATCCAGCACCATCAGGTGGTCGATCGATTCATCAATTAAGCCTTCCCCCCTGCCAGGGGGGGGCCGAGGGAGGTCTTGGTGGGCAAGAACGAGATTCTCGCAGCGGAGCTTCTTCCCGAGTTCTTCGAGCGCTTCTCGATTCGACCCCGCTGACATGCCGACAACCTGAAATTCATGGGGATACTTTTGAATGATATCCAGTGTCTGTGTTCCCAGATTTCCCGTGGCGCCAAGGATGATAAGTTTTTGCATAGCGTTGGCTTTCGTAAGCCAATTGTACGGGAGAAGGAGCTTCTTGGAAACTCCTCAATTTTTTCACGCCCTCAAATCCGAGCTCCTCGTTGATTTTCTTTTGCAGCTGGAAGCTCTTCATCTGGACCTCTTGGGCGATCACAGAGCTGGTGACGGAGATGCTGAGTAGGCCGTCCTTGTATCGCTTCACACTGATTTCCTCAAAAACCTCAGGGCTGAAAACATCACGGCATGCTTTTGTGGCCTTCGTAATGATCAGGGCAGCTTGCAGCGTCTTCTCCAAATGCAGCTTGGAGGCCGTGCGGGGAAGGAGATCTTGAAGGGAGAAAAAACTCATGGCGACGTTAGCTCTTCCATTCTAGCCTACTCTGCTCGTAATAATCATTCCCTTCCAGATCATTGATGACGATCACCGGAAAATCCTTCAGCTCTAGCTTTCGCAGGGCCTCCATGCCACAGTCCTCGAAGGCGATGATCTCTTGTTTCACAATGCAGCTGGCATGCTTCACCCCGATGCCGCCAAGCGCGGCCATGTAAACAGCTTTGCCTTTCAGAAGTTCACGAGTTTCTTCACCTCTCTCCCCTTTTCCGATCATGCCGACCACCCCAAGCTCCAGCATGTCCTTCGTGTATTTGTCCATTCTTCGTGCGGTCGTGGGTCCAGCACTGTTGATGATCTGTCCAGGCTTGCTGGGCGCTGGGCCAACGTAATAGATCATTTGGCCGTTCAAATCTACCGGCAAGGGTTTGCCAGCCTGTTTCAGCTCTACGAGTCGTTTGTGCGCTTCATCGCGTGCGGCAAAAACAGGGCCGGTGAGCAGGAGCTGATCGCCAGAACGGAAGTGAGCAAGATCGGAAGCATCGGGCGGGATGATGAGCTTGAGCGTGTTCATAATCTCATCATATCAAAATGGCATATCATTTCTTGCCAAGATTTTTTTCCAGGCTTGTTGAGTAGGATCGAAGACTTCAACATCAAAAAGAGTAGCTGGAACTGCAATGATAAAATACGTGCTGTTTCGAGGATTTTTTTCCGGAGTGAGCTCGTAAGAAAAAAATTCCAGTCGATGCAATTCATCGTAAAATTTCCCTCGCACGTGCAGAGGATAAAAGCACTGGTGATCGAGGATTGCCGTATTCCGATCCAGAGGATCTCTGACAACGACCTCCTTCCACTCTCCTGCGAGAAGACAGAGAGCGCTCCTACCGATAAGATCACCCTGAAGATCGAGAAATCCTTCGACGATTTTTTCTCCAGGACGTGGTTTTTTGAAACAGGCTTGGCTTTCGTACCACGCTTGAAATTGTGGGTCAAAAAGATTTCCTGCTTTGATCAATGCTGATTCTGTTGGTACCATATCTTGAGGATCATGAAAATGGTCACGTGAAAATTGCTGAAGCCATGGCAAAAATGACGGATTGGATTTGATGTATCGGTACCAGGAAAGGCCACTTATTTTTGTTCTTCGGTTTGCATTGTCGCTGGAGAAGCTTGCATTTTTTTTAGCATGCGACAGGGTAAACATCTCATAGATGGTATGAGGATTCCAGGCGTGCTGAAAAAGGGAAAGACGATTGACAACAATAAATTCCTGAAGAGACCGTGAATCAACATGAGGCATTTGTCGAGAAAGAGAAAAGAGTTTCATGGCTTCTGGAATACCTTCGAGCCAAAGCCAGTTTCCATAATAGCCAAGTCGGGCATGGGTTAATTCGTGCGCCAATGTTCCTCGCCCATTCCAGGGATTTGCTGAGAGAACAATCTCCTTCAATGCTCGAGGAGCACAGGGATACATATCAAAAACATTATCAGGCCTTTGTTCGAAGTCGCCACGAAAATTGTCCGGTTCATAAACCGTTTCTCCTTGACCCTTGTAGTCAGGATCAATTCGAATTCTGAGGCTTGTTTTGGAGCTTAACGGTTCATAGGGAAAACCAATAAGTCTGAGATCTTCGAGAGCACCAGTCAGATCTTCATGGACTCTTTTTCTTTGTTCCGGCGTTCCAACGATTTCGAAATTTTGATTCTCGATCTTTACCACTTCGCTGCCGATGGAAGTGGTCTGAGTCTCAAGTGATGTTGGATATGGCGCTTGATTGCGGCTTGGAATCTCAGGTTTTTTGAGCTTTTTCCATACAAGACTTACTCCGAGAGCAAGAACCCCTGCAAGCAAGGTCCGGCGACTCGTAAGACCAGCGGCTATCTTCGAACCAAGAGATCGAGATTCCGCAGTCCCCTGTGCTGACTCTTCTCCTCGACCCTCTTCCGGATCTCGACCCCGATCTTTTCTACGTTTACTCATAATAAAAATGAGCGTTCAGGATACACCGAAAGAAGGCTTTTATCAAAGCCTTTGGAAGCGCACACCACCCGTGAATGAACACGGATGGTGTGGCGCGCCTTTTGACAGTCTAGAGATTCAGAACGAACCCACAGGCGAACGAAAAGCCACGATCGCCCTCGGGACCGATCGAGCTCAGAGCCTCGAAGTAGAGTCCGAGAGAGATACGCTTCTCCTCGAACTCGTCGAGCTCTGCCTTCATACCACTTCTGAATATGATAACATAATATATATATATAGTCAATATCAGCCCATCTGCCTGCCAGTCAGAGCTGATACAATACAGAGGTATAAAAAATGTTATGCTTCAGCAGGACTTTATCGATGAACTGGTTCAAAAATATGATCTGGATTTGCTGATTCTCTTCGGATCACGAGCCAAGGATCGTGCACGGGAGGACAGCGACATTGATGTAGCCTATCTTTCAAAAAAACCATTATCCGATGAGCAGTGGGACGAGATGATGTGTTCGATTATGGCGAATACACATATCAATCGAGTAGATCTCGTAAATCTGAATCACGAGCACGGCCTTTTGATTCGTTATCAGATTTTCACCACCGGAAAGCTTTTGTATGAATCAGCACCGAGGCTTTTTCGAGAAATGATGTTTACGGCGATCAATCAGTATTCCGATGCGAGGCCTGTGTTGGCAGATTTTGTTGAAAAAAATATAAAACAATATCTTCAGTCTTTTTCTCATGCCTAAGGAAATTATCAGAAAGAAAATCGAAGCGCTCAATATTCTTTTGTCTGAATTGCAAGAGTATATTATGAGCTATGAGAATAACGAGGAAATACCAAAAAACTATTCTCTCCTTTCTGCAGAGAAAAGAGCTGAAGAAGTAGTAGAGTTGGCTACGAGAATTAATGCAGAAATACTTTTGGAATATTTTAAACATACCTAGGGCTCACTGAAAAAGTCCTTCATATTGTGGCACAA
>OBEQ010266223.1_pt1 | contig 19310 bp, 18 predicted proteins | sample 1670901 | NCBI WGS metagenome assembly OBEQ01 (sample SAMEA104232315, study PRJEB22302) | groundwater metagenome | biome: forest; feature: aquifer; material: groundwater | place: USA | collected 2011-08-07 | depth 5.4 m
ACAAAGATTTCGCCATCCTTTAAGTGTACATCAAACTATGTCAGGTGCGAAACTCGTGTACTGTTGTTACTAAATACCCATAGGGTCCAGCAATTAACCGACCATTTTCCATGACGATTTTTAATGGATCAAGATTATTTCCAACTATAATTTTTTCATATAGTTTTTTTATTTCTTTTGAAAGTTTTTCGTAATCAATCGGATCCTGATCTGGTTTATATGGAATGCCTATTCCACCACCTAAATTTACAAATTCAAACCGTATGCCAACTTTTTTACTTATTGCAATAACTAATTCAAAAAGCATTCTTGCTGTTTCTATATGAGCATTTATATCGAGTTCGTTAGACACAACCATTGTATGAAGTCCAAATCTTTTAACTCCTTTTTTCTTCATAATTGCATACGCCTCAAATAGTTGTTCGTACATTAACCCAAACTTTGCTTCTTTCGGATTCCAATAAATCTATTACCTGTTCGTCGAGGTCCTGGATTATAGCGAAAACAAATAAGCTCTGGTATACCTGCGTATTTTTCTAGAATTGAAATATGCGATATGTCATCAAGATTAATAATGGCTTCTAAATCAAATGCCTTTTTAAATTCACGATATGCAGTATCGTTTGAAGAAAACATAATATTTTCTCCTTTAAAACCAAGTTTTTCAACGAGTATTAATTCTGTTAAAGAACTACAGTCAACTCCCATACCTTCCTCTTTTAGTATTTTAATAATGTGAGGATTGGGATTTGCTTTAACAGCGAAATAGTTTTTAAATCCTGGAACCCGCGAGAATGCTTTATACAATTTTTTTGCGTTTTCTCGCAATCCTTTTTCGTCATAGATATGAAACGGCGTTGGATATGTTTTAATAATTTCTTCGATTTGTGATTTTGTAAATGGAAGTGTTTTTTTATTCATATTAAATGTCATTCTGGTACCCCTCGGGGCATCTTCGACTTCTCCAGAATCAGATCCTGGAGTCGCTTCGCTCCCCAGGATGACGTTACAATTTGAGATTATTTTGGATCGATAAAACTGCTTTTTGAATATTTTCCCTGTGGCCGAAAGCAGAAAGCCTAAAGTATCCTTCGCCCTGTTTTCCAAAACCAACACCTGGCGTACCCACAACACGTGTCTCGTTGAGCAATTTATCGAAGAACTCCCACGATGACATTCCGCTTGGAACTTGGAGCCATATGTATGGTGCGTTTTCTCCACCAAATGCAGTAAGACCCAAACCGACAATAGTTTTTTTAATAATCTTTGCGTTTTCTATGTAATACGCAATTATTTTTTGACATTCTTTTTTCCCTTGTTTTGACAAAACAGCTAAGCCTCCTTCTTGAACAATGTTAGAAGCGCCGTTAAACATAGTTGTTTGCCGTCTATTCCACAAAGTATTGAGCAAACCTGGTTTAGAGTCCTGTGTAACCAAATCTATAGGAACAACTGTCCACCCTAACCTGACACCAGTAAACCCTGCCCATTTGGAAAAGCTGTTTATTTCTATTGCACATGTTTTTGCCCTATCTATTTCGTAAATACTTTTTGGTATTGCAGGATCTGTAATATATTCTGCGTATGCAGCGTCAAATATAATAACTGCTTTGTGTTTTTTTGCATAAGCAACAAACGCTTGCAATTGTTTTTTTGTTAACACAGTTCCTGTTGGATTATTTGGTGAACAAATATATATAAGGTCGACTTTTTTATTTGGAATTTTTGGGACAAAATTGTTTTCCTTTGTGCATGGCATATACACAATGTTTTCCCGACCGCAAATAATATTACTGTCAATATACACAGGATACACAGGGTCTTGTACGGCAACTACATTTTTTAATCCAAAAATCTGTTGAATATTTGCCGTGTCTGGTTTTGCACCGTCACTAATAAAAATTTCCTGAGCGTTAAGAGTTATCCCTCTATCCTGGTAAAACAAAGAGAGTGCTGTTCGCAATCGTATATCTCCCTGCTCGTCTCCATATCCGCTATATGTTTCTTGTTTTGCAAGTTTTTCTACACCCAACTGCAATCCTTTTATAATAGTTGGAGACAATGGCTCTGTTGTATTTCCAATACCCAAACGTAACACATTTGCATTTGGATTTTTTTCTAAAAATGCTTTTGTTCTTTTTGCAATTTCAGAGAAAAGATAGCTTCCACCAAGATTGTTAAAATTTTTGTTAATAGTAGCCATAATTTTAGATTTTGGAGTCGGTCGCAAAAGGCGACCTCCCCAGAATGACGTCATGCTGGTACCCCTCGGGGCATCTTCGACTTTTCCAGCATCTTTATAAATATCTCTTCGCTTTTAATAATTCTGCTGTAAGAATTGCACCGCCTGCTGCGCCACGAATCGTATTATGCGAAAGACCAATAAATTTGTAATCCAATATTTCGTCTTCTCGCAAGCGCCCTGCACTTATCCCCATACCGTTTCCTAAATCTCGATCAAGCCTGGTTTGTGGTCTGTTGTCTTGCTCAAAATACGTAATAAATGGACTTGGCGCTGAGGGAAGATGCAAATGCTTTAATGGATCAAATTCCTTCCAGGCCTGAATAATCTGCTTTGCAGATATTGGTTTATTTTTAAAAGAAACAGATACAGATGCCATATGCCCGTCGTTTACAGGTACACGAATACACGTTGCGCTTATGTGAGGATATTGCGAAGCAACAATTTTTCCATTTTGTATTTTTCCCCAAATCTTTAGCGGTTCTTTTTCGGATTTTTCTTCTTCTCCACCAATATATGGAATAACGTTTTCCTGCATTTCGGGCCAGGTATTAAGCGTTTTACCAGCACCAGAAACTGCCTGAAGAGTTGTCACAACAATTTTTTGCGGGTTATATTGCATTAAAGCAGCAAGCTGCGGTACATATGATTGAATTGAACAATTAGGTTTTACAACAATAAAGCCGCTTTTCCAACCGCGATTTTTTTGCTGTATTTTTATAAGTTCAAGATGCTGCGGATTAATTTCCGGAATAATCATGGGCACATCGTCTGTCCACCTGTGCGCTGAATTATTAGAAACAACTGGAATACCTAAAGCTGCATAGTTGTTTTCGATGTTACGGATTTCTTCTTTTTCCATGTCCAGCGCAGAAAAAACAAAAGAAACTTGTTTTGCAATTTTTTGCATATCGTTCTCAACTGCTAAAACTGTGAGGTTTTTCACTCCATTTGGAATTGACTCTTGAAGAAGCCATCTGTCTCCTACCGCTTCCCGGTAGGATTTTCCCGCAGAACGAGGAGACGCCGCAACAACAACAACTTGAAACCATGGATGATCTTTAAGAAGTGTTATGAACCGTTGACCAACCATACCAGTTGCACCCAAAATACCTACGCTAATCTTTTTCATAATATACGAATGTCATTGCGAGCCCATTCGATAAACTCAGGACGAAGCAATCTCTGATTCTGGACAAGCCAGAATGACGAAAAGATTGCCACGCCGCTCACAGCTCCTCGCAATGACAGGATGAATTGCTTTGTCGTTCCTCCTCGCAATGACAAACTAAAATCCTAGACCAACTTATGCTTTTTTAATACGTCTATCAGAACTTGGCGATTTTTTTCGCTCATTGGGGTAAGTGGAAGACGAAATGATTCTGTAATTTTTCCCATAAGCGCAAGTGCTGTTTTAACAGGAATTGGATTGCTTTCTATAAAGTTTGCGTTCATAAGATCAAGCCATGCATAATGCAATTTTCGGGCAGTTTTAAAATCACCACCTAGTCCTGCATAAACCATATCTGAAAATTCTTTTGGAATTTCGTTTGCAACAACAGAAATAATACCGTCTCCCCCAACCCCAATTAATGGCAGTGTTAACGAATCATCTCCGGACAACACAGAAAAATCTTTTGATTTGCCCTTTATAATTTCCATCATCTGCGTAATACTGCCCGATGCTTCTTTAACCGCAATTACCTGTGGAACATTTTTTGCTATAGTTAACGTTGTTTGTGCAGAAACATTACTGCCAGTTCTCCCCGGGACGTTATACAAAATAATTGACATATCCACGGAATCTGCAATTGCTTTAAAGTGAGCAAGAAGTCCAGATGGTGTTGGCTTGTTATAATACGGAGTCACATGAAGTAACCCATCCACACCTGCCTGTTTTGCGAGTTGTGAGTTTTGTATTGCTTTTGCAGTATCGTTGCTTCCGGCACCTGCAAATACCAAAACTTTTTTATTAACTTCTGCAACAACTGTTGCAACAACCAGTTTGTATTCATCCAAGGTTAGTGTTGCTGCTTCCCCTGTTGATCCACAAACGACTAAGCCATTAATACCATTTTTTATCTGAAACGAAACATGTTTCTTTAGCGCTGGTATGTCTATTTCTCCACTTTTTGTAAACGGCGTAACTATTGCAGTAATTGTGCCAGTCAATTTTTTCATAATAATTCGTCGTTTACAAATAAATCTTCGAAGGCAAATATTCCTTTTCTTTTTTTAATATACGATGCAGCAAACATAGCGCCTTGTGCAAACCCTTGTCTTGTATGCGCTGTATGAATAAGTTTTACTTCGTCTGCCTGACTATCGAATAGCACTTCGTGATGACCAAAGTTGCGGCCTGTGCGAAGAGAAGCAAAATGTAATTCGTCTTCTTTTATTTCCCGATCCAACCGATCAGTTTGGAGCGTTTTCTTTTTTGGAAAGTTTTCTATAATTACAGAGGCCAATTTTTTTGCTGTACCGCTTGGGCTATCTTTTTTTCCACTATGGTGCATCTCAAATCCTGCAACGTCGTAATTACCATACCGGGCAAATAATTTGCTAGCAAATCCAACAACTTGAAAAAAAATATTTGCACCCACAGAAAAATTTTTTCCGTAGATAAGGCCAATATTTGTTTGTTTAACTATTTTTTCTACATCTGGTAATTTTTCGTACCACCCGGTTGTACCAATAACCACATGCACGCCAATAGATGCAACTTTTTGTATATTATCCATTACAATAGCAGGCGAGGTAAAATCGATAGCAACGTCTGCTTTTTTAATACCATTCAGATCTAGCTTATCTTGTATGTTTCGAAAGCTCACCGAAACTATCTGATGATCTTTTTTCTGAGAAATAAGGTGATCCAATTCTTGCCCCATGTTGCCATATCCAATAAGTGCTATTTTCATAGTGTAAAAAAGTTTTTGTGCAGTGCATTGACTGCTTTTTCGACCTGATCAGATTGTATCACCAAGCTTACGTTAATATCAATTGCTCCCAAAGACACCATATTAACTAATATGTTTTCTTGGTCAAGTACTTCGAAAATTTCTTTAATTGTTTTGGTTTTTGCGACAATTCCTTCCCCAATTAAAGACACCATACCCACATCTTTTTTCACCGTAACATGTGCAAATTTTGAAATCTGCTCGACTGCAATGGATAAGTTTTCGTCGTTGTCCAATACGATTGACTCGCTTACTTCTGACGAACTAACTAAATCAACAGAAATATTATTTTTCGCAAAAATATCGTAGACCCGCGCCAAAAAACCTTTTTGATGCAACATTTCAATAGCATATATATTGACCATGGTAACCTTTTTTTTATGAGAAATTGCGGTAATTGGATTTTTTATTTCTGCAATTTTGGTAACAAGTGTTCCTTTTCCCTGTGGATTAAACGTGTTTAAGACTCGAAGAGGAACGTTGGCAAAAATAACAGGCTTTAATGTTCTGGGATGCAGTACTTTTGCTCCAAAAGACGCAAGTTCTGATGCTTCTTTATAGGAAATAACTGAAATAAGATGTACTGTTTTTACAATTCTTGGATCGGCTGTATAAATGCCATTAACATCTGTCCAAATCTGAATTTCGGAAGCGCCAATAGCAAAGCCAATAATCGATGCCGAATAGTCAGAGCCGCCGCGTCCAAATGTGGTAATTTTACCGTCCCGTGTTGCGCCAATAAAACCAGTAACAACGGGAACAATTTTTTTTGTAATAAGGGGTTGTAAAATTGCGTTGGTTTTCTTTCGTGTAGGACCAACTAAAAATTCTGCATTCCCAAATAGTGTATCGGTTACAATAATACGAGATGCAACAACTTGTTCTGACGCAATACCACAATCCACAAGCCACTTGCTAATAATATAGGAAGACAATATTTCCCCATGTGAAATCATAGCGTCTGTCCATGCTTTATCCCGTTTTTTTTGCAGTAACAGCTTTGCAATATTATCGAGTTGTACTTCTAAATACGACAGCACAATTGCTTCTGATTTTTTGTCGTGCCATAACTGCTGTATAAGTTCTTTATGTTTTGCACATATTGTTGAAATAACTGTTTTTGCTTCTTTCGGTGTTGCGCTTTTTAAAGAAAGTAGCAAATCGGTTATCCCACTTAATGCCGAAACAACAAGTATAGGGTTTTTGTGTTTTGCAGTTTTAACAATATCGACAATTGTTTGTATGTTTTTGGCACTGCTTACAGACGTTCCTCCAAATTTTAAAATAATTGCGTGTGTCATAAAAAATAAAAAACCCTTTTAAAGGGTTCTTTGTGTTTTTTTTCTCATCACAAAAAGAACCCTATTTAGGGCTGCTTTTTTTGCTTCTTCGCTAATTTTTGAAAATTATTTTGCATGTATTTATTCCACACTAGATATAGTATACAGTATTTTTCCAGCTGGTGCTGCTACTTCTACTTTTTCTCCAACCTTTTTTCCAAGAAGTGCTTTGCCAAGGGGCGATTCGTGAGAAATTTTTTTGGCTTGTGGATCTGCTTCCCATTCTCCAACGAGTAAAAATTCTTCTTTTTTACCGTTAACATGGAGCGTTACTTTTGATCCAAGTTTTATTCCCTGGGATCCTTTTCCAGCTTTTCCTACATCGTGAATAATACTTGCCTGACGCAATAATTCTTCCAGTTCGTCTATTCTGCCATCAATAAAGTTAAGTTCGTCCCTTGCTGCTGCGTATTCTGCGTTTTCGGACAAATCACCCATATTCCGCGCCTGAGAAACCCGTTCCAATACAACTGGACGTCGAACTTTACTTAGTTTGTCGTGTTCTTTTTTAAGATCAGAAAGCCCTTCTTTTGTTAAGTAAATTTTTTTATCTTGTGGCATATTTTTGTGAATGCAATTTGCAAACTAACGCATAGTATAGTATACGCAAACCTTTGTCAAGAACCTCTAGTAAAAAAACTATAAGGCAAATTGAGATACAAGATTTTTGGCATGATTTTTTGTTTCTTCGGATACGATAAGCTGCACAACTCCAACGTTTGGTTGCCCGTACAAAATAACAAATCCAAGGGGCAAGACAAGAAGAAGTGGCAAAACTACTAAATCTTCTTCCCCGTCTATTTTTAGAATTATTCGTTTACTTTGAGATATATTTCTAGAAAGATTACTAACTGCTTTAAAAACAGCACCGCTTACCGTACCAGGATTATTAGTTACTTGCATTATTTCTTCATCTCCCAAAAAACCAAGTTCTGTAATATTTTGATACTTCTTTTTCCTGTTAACGACAAAATCTATAACGGATATTTTTTGTCCGAATTTTGCATCGTTGCATAGTTTTGTTATAACATCTCCAACTGTTACTGTTTTATTTGGATAAAGCGAAGACAGATTAGGTAATGAATTTTCAAAAACTGCTCCCAATGGTTTTTGTAATGCAGGTCGCAATGATTCCGGCAAAATAAGCTCCTTGCTTGATTTCCAGGATGGAAGAATATAAAGTTTTCCCTCTCGATCTATTTCTCCAGCTCTAATTCTAGATGAGGAAATCAAAATGCCATCCTGGGCTTTCGTTTCTGGACATACAAGAGTAGGAAATGACGCATACCCCAGTTCCTCTCGACGCTTATTAATTGTCTCCGCCCCCTGCATTGTTTCTTTTGAAACAATAAGTGCTTCTATCGGAGTATCTGGAGATAGCGTTGTACCATAGACATTACCGATTGCAATAGCAGTAACCCGTTCTATTACGTGTTCTTTCTGTAAAAAATATAAAAGCTCTTTTTCTCGCAACGCATATGATGCAACATCAAGTCTTTTTTTGTCTTGGTACACATCACTTGTTATCCCAATGATAAGTTTTTCGCAGTGAGACAGAGCAAAATGGAGAAAATCTTTATGCCCATTATGCAAATAGTCGAATGTCCCACCACATGCTGCAAGTTTATATTTTTTTATATCGTTTTACCCTCTCATTATATTTCTTAAGTACGGTCTCTGTATAATCTTTTGGATGAAACGCAAGTATTGTATCAGAAACCACTTCTGTCGTCACATGAGACCGCATATACCAAAGCTGTAGCTTCTTTGCGACAAACTCAAACATATTCACTTTGTCATTCCCATGCGCCGCTTCGAAGAAGCTAGTCCCCTTTGGGGACAAATGGGAATCTATATGTATATATTTCTGGATTCCCGCTTCCGCGGGAATGACATTGGGTAAAAAGGTATAAATCCATCTATTTGCTAAGAGGAATCGTTTATATATATCTCCTCGAATAAAAAGTGGTTTCATTTGCGCAACTTCGTGCGCGGTAAAAAGGTTTCGTTTTTTATTTGGAATTGCCATTCCACTAACGGTTACCATCATATTTAGACATATTTTATTCGATACATGGAGGGATTTTTTCCTTCTCTGTACTCCCATTATTCTAAGTATTAAAAGAGTAACCAGGCGAGTTGTCCAAAGCATATTATTTTTTGTAATAACAAATAAATCAATGTCGTCATCTTGCTGGACATTATTCATTGCCAGCCCACCGCTTATGCCAATAAGTAAAATAGTAGGAATATGTGACAACAAAAAACATATTTTTTTTGCAATGACATATTTTTGTGTGCTTATTTTTTCTGAATCAATTCTTTTGCGTATATTATGTTTTTTTTCTTTAAGAGCATAGTATCCATCGGAAAAAGCAAGAGAGGGTATGTTTTTTATTTCTTTTTGAACAACTACTTTCGAAACAGGTGTGTTGCCAATAAAAAAGCGACATACTTCGTGTGCTGTAAGCGGATACTGAAATATGTCTGCGTACAAAATTGCCCTGAGGATTCCACTGTGGATATACTTACTGTCCATACTGCGCTTCTACTTGGGCAACGCCTTTATAAAGTTGCTCTACGGCCGTATCTGTAGAGGTATTTCCAAGAATAGATCTGACCGCATTCCCAAGATAGCCATTCATATGATCATTCAAACCATTATCGTACGTATTGCTTGCAAAATAGGAAGATGCAGCATTATTTGCCTGTAAGACAAATGGGTATACAAGCTTGTTGCTCTTTAAACTGTCGGATAAATCTATCTGTGCATATGGTTCCCCAAAAAGTCTTACTTTAGATTCTTCTGAAAAAATCTTCTGAGAAACGTCTTTTTGCGAAAGATACTTCAAAAGTAATAACGCTTCCTTTTGATGTTTGCTTTTTATCGAAACTCCATTTGCCCAGTAACTGGCAATTGTTGTATCTCTTCCAGGTAAATGCGGCACCGGAACAACCTGGAATGACAAGTTTGGATTTAATGCTTTTATCGTAAAAATATCCCAGGAATAGCCAAAATACATTGCCAAATTCCCTTTTGCAAACGCAAGTTGCGACGGATCAAGTGTGTCGTCCCATACTTTTCCCTGGTCTTTTGCAAAAGACGTATAAAAATCCAGCGCATCTGAAACGCTTTTTGACGTTGCCGACAAATTAAGTAAATTGACACCATTTTGCACAAAAAGAAGAGCTATAAGATCTGGTGCATGTGTAATATTGTCGAACGTTCCAATTGCTGCACCTGCAGTTTTTATTTTTCCCTGCTCGTCTTCTACGGTTAACGATCTGGCAACTTTTCCAAAATCTTCCCAATTTGTAGGTGCGGTTGCACCCGCATTTTGAAAAATTTCCGAGTTAATAAAAAGAGAAAGCGTATCTATGCCAATTGGCATCCCATATATGGCACCATTTTTTGTGAGATCCGATACAACAACGGGGTAATATGTCTTTTGAAACGTATCTGCTCCTATAACATCTGTTGGCAGTGGCGTTAACACAGAAGACATTTCGGGCAGCCAGGTATTGTGAAACAAGAAAACGTCCGAGCCATTGCCATTTTGCATACGGGTTAGAACCCTGTCCCTATAATCTTTTACATTTTCCTTTGTGTAGACAACGGTAATTGTTGGGTTTTGTTTTTGGAAATCTGCTAAAACGCCTTTCATAACATTTTCGTCGTCCCATAAACCCCAATACGCTAGAGTAACTGTTTGCGGTGTGCCTTTAGAGAATTTTGGCAAAACAACTTTAACAAGCAAAAATGCAATAACAAGAAGAACAACTATACCAATAACTACTTTTAAAATGCCCGTAAAAGGAAAGCCATTACCATTTTCCAGATCTGGAGACACAGGTTTTTGTGGTGGTGGGGATTGTTGCTGCCACATAGGCTTTACCACTGCTGGATTTGGCAATGGCTGCATAGGTTGCTGTGGGGAAGCCGGCGGAATAGATACTGCGGGCAGTGGTTGGGTTTGTGGTTCGGGCACCACTACTTCTTGTACTATCGGGTGCCCTGTCTGCGTCTTTGGCGGTTGTTCAGGCTGCGCTCCCCGTTGGAAAACTGTGTTATCGTCCATACGATATAGTATAATACGTAGTACTGAAAGAAGGCAAATGAAAAAAATAACTGTATCAAAAAAACGGGCAGCAAAAATTGCCATAAAAAGTACCTTTTGGTTTTTAACAGGAGCAATAATTGGATTATTTTTCTTTGCCAGCTTTGCATTTATTCTTTTTCAAAAATACTATGCAAATAAAATATTCCCTGGCATTTCGATAGATAAAGTAGAATTCGGGGGAAAAACACAAGAAGATGTTGCTTTTTTCTTTGCGCAAAAAAATAAAAGTATAGAAGATTCACGCTTTACATTTACCTATAACACCGACGTGGCAACAATTTCTGCAAAAATATTAGGGGTTGGATACAACCATACACTTCTTGCACAGCAGGCATATAGCATTGGCAGGTCAAACGACACACTTTCCAACTTAAGCATTGCACTTCAAGCATATGTATATGGTATAAATCTTCCTGCATCGTACGAATACAACAGCAGTGCTCTGGAGAAATTAATTGGCCCTATGGTGAAAAATGCAACCATTGACCCCGTCGAAGCACTATTTCAGTTTGAAAACGGTAGGGTTAAAACATTTCGAACTTCAAGCGATGGACAGAAAGTTAATATAGACGATTTAAAAAGCAAGCTGTCGGAAAAAATTCCTATGCTTTTAACCATTGAAAAACCACAATCGGTTATTCTTCCCATCCCCATTGTTAAAGTATTGCCAAAAACAACAACTAACGAAGCAAATAACCTGGGTATTAAAGAACTAATCGGCAGTGGGAGTTCGCTTTTTCAACATTCTATTCCCAACAGAATTTACAATATTTCCCTTGCAATAAGCAGAATAAATGGTGTGCTCGTTGCGTCGGGAGAAACATTTTCGTTTGCGAAAGCTCTGGGAGACGTTTCTGCGTTTACCGGCTACAAACAGGCATACGTTATCCAAGGAGGGCATACAGTTTTGGGAGATGGCGGGGGGGTGTGTCAGGTTTCGACAACATTTTTTAGAGCATTGCTTAATGCCGGTTTGCCAATTGTGGAACGGCATGCGCATGATTACAGGGTTGGGTACTACGAGCAAGATGCCCTTCCAGGATTAGATGCAACCGTATATGTGCCAAGTGTGGATTTACGGTTTAAAAATGACACAGGACATTCTATTCTTATCCAATCAGCATTTGATGAAGCAAATCAAAGTCTTACCTTTTATCTATATGGAACAAAAGACAACAGGCAAGTAAGCATAAGTAAACCAGTTATTTCCAACCAAACTCCAGCCCCAGCACCTATGTACCAGGATGATCCAACTTTAGAAAAAGGAGTTGTTAAACAAGCAGACTTTGCAGCACCAGGGGCAAAATCCGTTTTTACACGACAGGTTACAAAGAACGGTAAAATTATTATTAATGACACATTTGTTTCCAATTACAGACCGTGGCAAGCAGTATTCCTTCGGGGAACGAAGGAATAAATACTACCAATAACCCAATAAACAAATAACCCCAATCAATTTATTGGTAGTATTTGAAATTGGTAGTATTGGGTTATTCCAGAACTATATATGAATAAAGTTTTAAGTATCGAAACTGCGATAAAAACCTCAGTAAAAATAAGAAGTGAGGGAAAGAAAATAGTTCTGGTGGGTGGTTGTTTTGACATTCTGCATCCAGCGCACGTATTGTTTTTACAAAAAGCAAAAAAACTTGGAGACGCTCTTTTTGTATTGCTGGAAAGTGACAAGACAATTCAGATGCAAAAAGGGCAAAACCGCCCAATTCACAGCCAAAAAGATCGGGCAATGGTAATAGCTAGCATAAGCGTTGTCGATTATGTAGTTCTTCTTCCACCTTTCAAAAACGACACAGACTATGATAACTTGCTTTTGAAGCTAAAACCGACTATAATCGCAACAACCAGTGGCGACCCAAACAGGCACCACAAAGAAAGACAAGGAAAGTTAATTAGTGCTACAGTTATTAATGTTATGAAACGGGTAAAAACAGCATCAACAAGTAATGTAGCAAAGCTACTTGTAACAGATTATTCTTTATGAAATTAATTCTAGGACTATTTGCATTACTTCTTGCTGTTGTTTTTGGCATATTGTTTTTCCAGGGAAATTTTAAGAAAAATATATCGTTCCCTTTTGGGCTTGGCATAAAACAACCAACAGCGATTATAAAAAATCATACATTTAAACTAACGCTTGTCAAAACACCCAAAGAACAGCAGGTTGGTCTGTCGGAAAAAACATCTCTTCCACAGGATGAGAGCATGCTGTTTCCTTTTGGAAACGCAGACTATTATAATTTTTGGATGAAAAATATGAAATTTCCCATTGATATTATTTACATTAACAAAAATCACATTGTGACAATTATCGATAGTGCACAACCACCAAAATCTGCAGAAGAAAGCTTGCCTATTTATAAATCAGACGAACCGGCGGATTCGGTTTTGGAAATAAATGCAGGGCTTTCTAAAAAATACGAATTTAAGAAAAACGACGAGGTAAAAGTAGAAAATCTTCCATGAGAATCTTGGGTATTGAAACCTCGTGTGACGAAACAAGCGCAGCAGTTATAGAAGCAGAAAAAGGCAGTCCCACAGTTAAAGTTTTGAGTAATGTTGTGTCTACGTCTGTAAAGCTCCATGCAAAAACAGGTGGCATTATTCCAGAAATCGCAGCCAGGGAACAAATAAAATATATCCTTCCAGTTATTGAAGAAGCAATTCGAAGCTCAACCCGCGGGGTTGACGCACAAAACCCCGCGGGTTTTATTGATGCCATTGCGGTAACGTATGGACCAGGACTGATCGGCTCACTCCTTGTAGGAGTTGAAACAGCAAAAACGCTGTCGTATGTTTGGAATAAACCCCTTGTTCCGGTGAATCATCTTTATGGTCATATCTATGCTAACTTTATCGAAGATAGCGTGTCATTGCGAGACCATGAAATGGCGAAGCAATCTTCCAAAAAGATTGCCACGTCGTCCCGTTTGAACGGGACTCCTCGCAATGACAACGTCCAATTCCCCGCACTAGCTCTTATCGTTTCCGGTGGTCATACGGATTTAGTTTTATTGAGGAGACACGGAGATATTCAGTGGCTAGGCGGTACGCGGGACGATGCAGCCGGGGAAGCATTTGATAAAATTGGAAGATTGCTAGACCTTCCATATCCAGCAGGACCAGAAATTGAAAGATTCGCAAAAAAAGGAGATCCAAAAGCGTTTAATTTTCCCCGCCCGATGATTGGATCAGATGATTTTGATTTCTCATTCTCCGGTTTAAAAACCGCAGTCTTTCGAGAAACCCAAACAATAAAACAATTTAACAATGAAACAATTAGTAATATATGTGCATCTGTCCAAGCAGCAATAATAGACGTTATTGTTAAAAAAACACTTAAAGCTGCAGAAAAATACCAAGTAAAATCTATTCTCCTTGGTGGCGGCGTTGCCGCAAACCAAGCCCTTCGCGTACAATTCCAATTGAAAATTGAAAATTTAAAATTGAAAATTTCATTATCCGTACCTCCCAAAAGTCTTTGTACGGATAATGGAGGGATGATTGCCGCCGCAGCTTTTTTTAATTATAAAGAAGTGCCGTGGAAAAAACTGACCGCAAATCCGGAACTATATTTTGATTAAGAGAAAATTTTATACTTTTGTCATTCCGAGCGAGACCGAAGGCCGAGCGTGGGAATCTCTCTTTGGAAGATTGCCGCGTCGCTGCGGTTCCTCGCAATGACAAATCTGCTATATTGGAAACATGAAAAATGCGGTGATTGTGCATGGATGGGGTGGGGATTCTAGGGGAAATTGGTTTCCGTGGTTGGCAGATGCATTGAGAGAAAATAAATTTGAGGTAAGCGTTCCTGATTTTCCAAATAGTGAGTTTCCGGATTTGTCTGCGTGGCTCCATTATTTTAAAAACAACGTTGTAATAAACTCTGAAACAATTTTAGTTGGGCACAGTCTTGGTGTACCGTTTATTTTGCGATTTCTTGAGGAATATTCTAAGTCCGTCATTCTGGGGAGAAGTAGCAACGACGACTCCAGAATCGATTCTGGACAAAAAGCCAGAATGACACGAGCTGCATTTTTGGTAGCTGCTTTTGACAAACCGCTAGGCATTGCAGAGATACAAAATTTTGTAGACAAGCCATTTAATTTTGCAAAAATAAAAAGTTCATGCGAGTCGTTTACTATTATAAACAGTGACAACGATCCATATTTTCCATTATCTATTGGAAAGAAATTGGCTAAAAATCTTAATGCAAAACTTGTTATCGAAAAAGATGGCGGGCATTTGCAAAATCCAAGTGGAGTCTTTTCGTATCCGAAATTACTCAACGAGATTCTGGAGTCGCAAGGCTCCCCAGAATGACGCATTTTATGGTATAATTCCGGCATGGAAACACAGCTGCCCGTTGTTATTGTTTTGCTTCTTGGTTTTGTTGGTATCTTCTATTTTTTTAATAAAAAACTTTCTAATTTAGAAAAAGAAAAACCCGATGTATCCCTTGTCGAATGGCTTAAAAGCATGCAGCAGTCGATTGAATCGACAAACAAAACATTAAACGACGCAATGCGGACAAATTCCAGCGACGTAACAAAAGTTTTACAGGAAAATACCAAGCAGTTAAACGAACGGCTGGACCGGGCAGCCGCAGTTATTCGGGATGTTGGGAAAGAAGTTGGGCAAATGAGTGAAATCGGCAGGAGCATGAAGGACTTGCAGGAATTTTTAAAAAGCCCAAAAATGCGGGGAAACATTGGCGAGCAGGTTTTAAAAGATTTAATAACCCAAATGTTTCCAAAGCACAGTTTTCATTTACAATACCAATTTAAATCTGGAGAAAAAGTAGACGCAGCAATTCAAACGGATGCTGGTATTTTGCCAATTGATTCCAAATTTCCCATGGAAAATTTCCAGAAGATGAGCAAAGCACAACAGGACGCAGATAAAGAAACAGCACAGAAAGAATTTATTCGAGACGTTAAAAAACATGTCGATGCGATTGCAAGAAAATACATTTTGCCAGAAGAGGGTACCATGGATTTTGCGCTTATGTATGTGCCAAGCGAATCTGTGTATTACGAACTTGTTAATACAACCGAACTTATGGAATACGCAAGACGTGCCAGGGTATATATTGTTTCCCCAAGTACTTTGTATGCGCATTTGCAAACCATCTTGCTTTCTTTTGAGGGAAAGAAAATTGAGGAGAGGTCTAGGGAAGTTATAAAACTTTTGCGGGCACTGCAAATTGACTACGAAAAAATCGACGAAAATTTGGGAATTTTGGGCAAACATTTAACCAATGCTTCTTCGCAGTTTCACCAGGTAACAAATGGGGTGGCTCAACTTGGCAGAAAATTAACGTCTGTTAAATCCCTCAAGCTTAAAGACTAAACTTTACCCCCTGTGGTACAATATTGTCCCATGGCAGCCACAAGAATAATAAACGAGGAACAAAAAAGAGCAATAGAACACGGCAATGGACCACTTTTAATAATTGCGGGTGCAGGAACTGGGAAAACTACCGTTATTACAGAACGAATAAAACATCTTATTGTTGATAACAATACTCCGCCTTCTAGTGTATTGGCATTGACTTTTACGGAAAAGGCTGCATCCGAAATGCAGGAACGCGTTGATATATTACTTCCTTACGGGTACACAAATCTTTGGATCCATACTTTTCATTCTTTTTGTGACAGAATACTAAGAGATGAGGCTTATGCCATAGGGCTGGATCCGGGATACAAGTTAATATCGGAATCAGAAGCTATACTTCTGATACGAAAAAATATTTTTGATCTAGACCTTAAATTATTTAGACCTCTTGGAAATCCAACAAAATTTATCGATGCACTTCTTGTTCACTTTTCTCGGCTTAAAGATGAAGATATATCTCCCGATGAATATATTCGCTTCGCTCAAAGTCAAAGCGATCAAGATGAGATTAAAACAACAATGGAACTTGCAAACTCTTATAAAAAATATGAGGAATTAAAAGTTAAGGAAGGCGTTATAGATTTTTCGGATCTTATTTCGAATACGTTGTTATTATTTAGAAAAAGATCTAATATTTTAAAAAAATATCAAAGACAGTTTAAATTTATCTTGGTAGATGAATTCCAAGACACAAACTACGCTCAAAATGAACTTGCAATTGCACTTGCCGGAAATGATAGAAACATTACCGTAGTAGCAGATGACGATCAATCAATATACAGATTTAGAGGCGCTGCCGTTTCTAATGTTTTACAGTTTAAAAAGAATTTTCCAGACACAAAAATAGTAACCCTTAACAACAATTATAGATCAACACAATCAATTCTAGATGCAGCCTATCGGCTTATACAACACAATAACCCCAACAGATTAGAAATAGTTGAGGGCATCGATAAAAAACTTAAAAGTAATTCAAAAGCTCCCGAAAAGGTAATTGAGTTAATTCATGAAAATAGAGCAGAAGACGAAGCAGATGTGATTGCACAAAAAATTCAAGAACTAATCGCTAAAGACCAACGACAGACGACCTATCACTATAGCGACATTGCGATACTTGTTCGAGCAAATAATCATGCTGCGCTTATTACCACTTCTCTACAACGACACAAAATACCGTTTCAATTTTTAGGCCCAGAGCATCTTTTCCAACAGGAAGAAATAAAAGATTTAATTGCTTATCTTACATTTTTAACTAATCTTTCAGATTCTGTATCTCTTTTCAGAGTACTTTCAATGGAAATATTTAATATCTCCTACATTGAATTAAATTATCTTCTCAACGATGCCAAGAAAAAAAATCTTACACTTTTTGAAGCACTAGAAAATATTAACCAACCCTTTTTGAAACCTGAAACGCAGGAAAAACTAAAAAGTTTTAGACAAATGGCAGAAAGGCATCTGGAAAGAAGTAAAAAAGATTCGGCTGGTCAAATTCTTTATTATTTTTTGGTAGACTCAAAACTTTTTGAGACACTTAATTCTGCAACGTCTGTTGTAGAAGAACGCAGAGTTGAAAATATTGCAAAGTTTTTTGACAGGATAAAAAATTTTGAAGCAGAACGCTTGGATGCAAACATATTTACGCTGGTTGAATGGTTAAGTCTTATGCTGCAAATAGGAGACAGCCCACGAGTAGCAGATGTTGACTCTAAAGACAGAGACGCTGTTAATATTTTAACGGTTCACTCTTCTAAAGGACTTGAATTTAAAGTTGTATTTTTAGTAAATCTTGTATCTGATCGTTTCCCATCGCGCGAAAGAAATGAAAAAATTCCATTGCCACTGGGGATTATTAAAGAATCTATACCTGTGGAGTCAGATTTTCATTTGGAAGAGGAACGAAGACTTTTTTATGTTGGCATGACACGGGCAAAAGAGAGGTTATATTTTACAGGGGCAAATTATTATGGAACAGCAAAACGGCTCAAAAAACTGTCTACATTTATTTATGAAGCTTTGCCACTACTACAAGAGCAGGAAGAGAGAAAAAACAGATTTACACAGCTATCTCTTACTGGTGTTCTTTCTGTGTATGAAAAAGTAGAGGAAAAAAAGGAACAAAAACTACCTCTTAAATTAAGCTATATTACTTTCTCGAATTTACAGATGTTTGATATATGTCCGCTACACTTTAAGGCAAAAGTCATTTTTAATATTCCAACCCCTGTGGGCGCTTCGCAAAGTTTTGGTATTTCCTTGCATAACACACTATATAATTTTTATAAAAAGACACAAGAAGGAGAATCTTCAACACTTGTGCTTTTAAATAAGATACTTAAACAAGAGTGGCGAAGTGAAGGATATACCGATAAAAAACACGAGCAAGAAAGATTTTCTCAAGCGATTAGCATGCTTGAAACGTTATATAAAACAGAATTAAAAACACCAATAAAACCAATTGGACTAGAACTACCATTTTCTTTTGTATTAAAAAACGGAGTTAAAGTTTTTGGCAAAATTGATCGCGTAGATACAAAAGGAAATGGCATAGAAATTATCGATTATAAAACCGGCGAGGATAATCCTAAAGCAGCGGATGCACACAAACTTCAACTGGCAATGTATGCACTGGCCGCAACAAGAGTAAAAGACTCCATTCTTAACCGAAACCCAAACGACATTACATTAACACTTCATTTCCTAGAAGGAAATTCTAAAAAATCTATGAATTTTAAACAAGAAGATTTAAACAAATTAGAAGATACGTTAATTGAAAAAATTGCAGAAATTGAAAAAAGCCATTTCAAATGCAGTAAAAGTGTTCTTTGTGTAAACTGCGAATACAAAATACTGTGCCAAGTCCACTAACTTTAGCTTGCAACCCCCGAGGTTGCAAGCTAAAGTTGCAAATAAAAAATTGCTCTAGGAAGAGAGTAAGCCAGATTCTGTTCTAAGGCCGTAATCTATCTGAGTTGTGATATTTTAGTCACTCCTCTCCGCCTTTCGGCGAGATGCCCTCGTACTTTGACGCTCCTGTAAAGAAAGTAGTAGCGCGTCGCTCGGAGGTTGCAGCGGGTAGGATTGCCTCGTTTCAGATCCACTCGTTTCTGTTGCTCTCAAGTCTTGTTAATCCAAGACCTGCTTTGCATTCCACATGTGGATAAAGAATGCAAATACCAGCGCTTTCGCGTCGGAGCTTACGCCCCATCCCCGTCCTTACACCTGTCTGGACTTTCCT
>OBEQ011990963.1_pt1 | contig 19306 bp, 9 predicted proteins | sample 1670901 | NCBI WGS metagenome assembly OBEQ01 (sample SAMEA104232315, study PRJEB22302) | groundwater metagenome | biome: forest; feature: aquifer; material: groundwater | place: USA | collected 2011-08-07 | depth 5.4 m
AGAGAAATCTTGATTTTGTTGTTATTCGTGTACAGGGTGAGATCGCCTATAAAAATATACGTGAAGCAGACCGGGTTTCTATAAAGGATCGCCATCGGATCACACGAGAAGCGCTGAAACCTTTGTGGCCTGTCATCCGCTATACGGATATCGGCAAAGACAATGATGTAGTGGGAGAAGGTAACATGCATGAATTTTTAGGCCTCAATGCTGACCAAAAAATAAACCTTGTTTATATTTCCGGAAGTGAAACCGAGGAACGCACGCGTCTGATTGCGTCGAATCATTACAAATATCAAAGAGAGAATAATTTTGATTCAAATTTAAACCATCGCATGGAATGGTCGGTCGTCCAAAGAGGCGAGTTTGGCGAGATGATGGATCAAAACATGTTAGAACGCATTATGAAAGAAACTGCGGCCTCGATGTCGGCCGCATCCCACATCCTCGCTCACGTTATTAGGGATAAAGATATAGATCTAGGGGTCAGTTCAACTTATTACCGGTTGACTCACGATCCAACAGCGGTTCCGGCTATCATTGATCAGGAAGCTAGAGACAGGGGTTTTTACGGCTATCCTCCGATTGACCCACTGACAGGGAAACCGGCCACAAATTCAGATCAAGAAGCATTTTTGAATAAATTAATGCCGCTTTCAAGGCAAGTCGCCGAAGAAATTGCTGGGGGAATCGACGATCAAGGAGGAATTGTATTGATGGACGGCCCCTCTGCGTCCGGAAAAACGACTCTGGCTTCCCAAACGGCTGAACAATTGGATAAACTTGGAAGACGAGCTGTGGTGATAGGCCTCGATACGCGTTTGCGCAACCGAAAATGGAGACATGCGATCCAAAAACTTGTGGTGAATATGCCAGACGATCCATTCACGTCCTCAGATGCTGCGTACTTAACTCCGGAAGAGTTAAAGGCCATTCAGCCTGGAAAAGAATATCTCGATGAAGAGAATTTTTTTGATAATCAAGATATAGAAAAAATCGTGCGGGAAACGCATGAATTTCTTGCGTCTGGAAAAGAATCGTACACGCTTGTTATTCCTAATGCTTACGATCAGGAAACGAAAACGATTCTTCCTGAAAAGACATATGAACTTCATAAAGGGGATACCGTTATTTTTGAGGGAAAGTATGCAAACCTTGAGACTTTAGCTCCCTATGCGAGGCTTCATTACCGCTTAAAAGATAATCCGGATCGAGTGATTGCAAGATTTGAAATGAGGACGCGTCGACAGAGTCCCGGGGATGCCGATCGGCAGATGATTTTTTATAGATTAGGTTTGGGGCCGAGCTATGAACGGTTTGCTGATCGTACCGCGCATCTTATCGATACGGTTGTTGATATTTCTGATCCGGATGACTGGGTAATTGTCAAAGGCGCCAGAATGACTCAAAACATCAGGCCGTTCAACAATCGACAATTGGTTTCTTCAAAAATTACGCCGGTTCTTACGTTAACTCCCGCGTCAAAAGAGATATTTCCGGATTTGTCCGGCGCGGCCCGCAACGCAATGCTTGCTTTGCACGATAGTGGAAAGGTGGGTTCGGGCAATAAAGAAGCCATTGATAAAGAGGCGACGGATGCTTTGAGGACTGATTTGAGGACCTCTGCCGAAGCGGGAAATTATCGCTTGGTGTCGGTCAACGCTGAAGGTGAAAAAGATTATGGAAAGAATCAGCCTGGAAATTATGAATTAATGCTGATCGAAAACGAAACTTTTGGTTCTGAAACTGTTGAATCAGAATTTCAGGTGGCTTCCGATTCTGTGGATGGTACTTCCAACGCGGCCAAGTATAAAGAGGGAAAAAAGGAAATGGAAGGAAGGGTTAGCTCGGTCCTAGCGGTCGGCAAGACAATCATCCCTATTTCGGATCAACTGAGAGTTTTGAATGTGTCCTTCAATGATGCGGGAAAGGGTATTTCGTTCGACCCATCCGTGTATAAAAATTCTGGTGATCTAGAAAAAGGCTTTGTGGAATTTGTAAAGGAATACGGACTGAAGATGGGTCTAAGACCTGATCAAATGACTATTCATCTTATCGGCAACCACACATTTAACTCAGAGACTAAACGCGAATCTCACCGCCATCTCGCTGTTTATGATCTTCTCAGGAAGGATCCTCTCAGGAAGGATCCTCAGTTACATGGATTGCGGTTTGATATTTTCACGGCCGGAACCGTGACTCCACAGCTTCTGGCCGGGACCGTTCCTGGGCACATTTATTTTGGCATGGCGGGTTCCACGGAAACGTTTATGGTTTCCCAAGCATTAGCACGCATGGCTCCCAAGGGCGCCAAAACATATGCCATGATCGCTTCAGAGAATGCTTACTACGAAGTCATCAAAAAAGACGGTTTTTATTTAAGATACGGATCTGAGAAAAATAGGATAAATCTTGATAATCGATTTAAATTTTCGTCTGAAGATGTACGCCATCTGAAGTATGCCAAAAAAGCGGGAACAGCGGAATCCTATTTTTCGGATGATGTGATTCGACGGATTATCCACGGCGATTATGTTTTTTCAATCGAAAACGAAAATATACCGCCGGTGAATTTTTATCAGACGCTTTATTTGCCGACCGGGTATCTATTTCCCGACGAAGGCTCTCCGAACGTGATTGTTGATAACGGTTACGAATCGACAGATCGCAATATCTCCATAAAAACTCTTGCGGTGGATCACAGAGGATTCTTTATTATCGAGGAAACATTGAGTCCAGGTCTCGTGGGAGGCGCGCGGCTGACAAGGAAAAAATCACCGAGAAAAAATGGAAATGACGCGGCGGTTAATCCAAAACTCGTCGAATCCATTATTAGAGAACGATCTCAAGTCTTTAAGACTCACAGCGCCTGGCGGCCGGCCATCGCTATTTTTGGAAGTGCTCGATTGGAAGAAGGCCATGCTTATTATGATTTGGGAATGGAACTTGGCCGGACGATCTGGAGAAGAGGGTTTGTTCCCAGAACCGGAGCAGGTCCCGCGCTGATGGAAGCACCCTTGATTGGCTATATTGATGAAAGAACGCATGCGGGAAAAAGCGCGGATAGCGAGAACCGAACCCAGGGGATCCGTATCCAATTAAAATTCGAACAAAAAACAAGTAAGTTTTCCGAAAACACGGAGAATTTTGAATATTTTCTCACGCGAAAGATGGCATTGCATCAGAATGTGGTGGGTGTCATTGCGCTTCCTGGCGGCATCGGCACGATGGATGAACTCTTTGAAAGCTGGAGGCGCGGCCGTCCGTTGGTTCTTTTAGGAAAGGATTATTGGCAGCCGATCATCGACGCTTTTTATTCCGCATGGGTTGAAGCAGGGATCATGCAGCAGGTGAATGACCGTAAACCGATTTTTATCACCGATTCGCCTCAAGAAGCGATCAATTATATCGTCGAAAATCAACCTGCAAAGGGTCGTTATTTTAAAATGACTCGGCAGGAATATAATAAAGCCTTAAAAGAAACCGCGCGTGGTTTGAGACAAATCAATTCATTGGACAGAGCGGTGACGTTTGTCGGAAAGCCGAGAACCAGTGGAAAAGAAATTGCAGAAGCGGTCAATCTTGCGGAAATGCTTGCTCTCGATAAGGGCATTCCTATTCGCGTGGCAAGCCGGGGGCCCTTACTCAAGGCCGTTCGAAAAGCGGCGCTTGATCCCATTCGTCAGTGGCTGCAAAAAGTCCAAGCCGTCATTTTTGTGCAGAACAAGCCCGCTAAAGTCGAAAGAGCTCTAAACGGAAGAAGGGTGATCCTGTCCGAGGAATCGAACCATCAATTGGTTCTGACTAATAATTCATACGCTTATGTTTTTCTGCCCGGCGGCGTTGGTACGATGAATAAATTGTTCGATATTGTCCAATTGATTCAAACCAACAAGGGCGCCAAAGGCTTGAAAAAACCGGTCATTTTGATAGGGCGGTCGTTTTGGACAAGAATTTTAAATGCGATGTTTAGCGTCATGCTGAATTCGTCTCATGCCACGATATCGGAAGAAGATAAAAATATTTTTGTTGTGGTGGACACTGCGGAAGAAGCGATGAAATATTTGAATGAGTATTTCGACGTACTTCGGCAGACCAATAGAAAAAAGGAAATTAAAGGCGCGCGTGCCGCGTTTATCTCGGACAGAGTGGCAAACGGAAAAATTCTCGTAACAACTAGGATGGGGGGCGAGGGTCCCCACAAAAAGGTGGTTGTTTCTATTACAGAATCTTTGATAAGTTTAAATCCCAATGCCTTGAATGTGCGGATTGAAAAGAAAACGTCGCGAGATTTGACTTCGGACATGCATATGCTCGCTAAGAAAGTTTTATTGGATAACAGAAACTATTTAGATGAGAAAAGATTGCTGGGCGCGCTTGAAAAAGCATTTCCGACAAAAAATGAATATTTTATATATGTTTCGGACGTTTTATTAAGACACGGTTTAGAAAATATTGTAGAAAAAATCCGCAAAGTAGACCAGGTCGTAGAATTTAAAATGAAACAAAGTTCCAGCGCAAAAGATGTTGTTTCTGCTATTGCCCTTCAGTTTCCAAAGGGCAAGATGGGTGCCGAATTGTATCGCGACTGGGTCGGAGATATAGGAGAAATAGAAATTCAAGGAGAAGATCCGATTTATATTTTTTCAACAGATCCCTATCTGGATCCAGTGTCAGGAGGCCGTTGGATCAAGAAAGGTTTGTTTCCTAAAACCATCTTTGTCCATTTATACCCTTCCTATCAAGTACAAAGTAATTTTATCTATCTTCCAGAGCATGCGGAAAAATACATAAAACGGGACGAAAACGGCGGGAAAAAAGGAAACCATTGGACATTGATTCAAGAGACTTCATTCAGCAATCTTTTGAAGGCCTTAATGGTTGCCACCGATCATGGCCGGAATGATGTCGAGAAGCTTATGATCAACGGTCAGGACGTCACGAGTTTTATTTCCGGGGATAAGGGCCATTACGTAATGAAAATTGACTCCAATTCAAAAATAGAAGTTATTTTTAAAAACGACGCGGATTTTCAATCACAGCCCGATTCCGATGCTGACACGGCGAAGATGTGGGGAATCGAGCGTGATTTGACGGGAAATGAGAAAACGCTCTTTTCTGCTGAAGCATTGAACCGTTTGGCACTTCTGTTTGATGGTCATGGAAATGAGATTCATTTTGAGCTTCAGGGTTCGAATTTGTATCTTTTGACGAGTGATGAAAAAGTGCTGTTGGATCCTTCGGGCAACACCCTTGTTCAATTCAAAATTCAGGACGAAAAACTTATATGGGAAAGAGTTTTTTTCGGTACGCGTCCCCCCAAACGAAAATTTATCCGGATTTGGACCGAGACCGAGCAGGGAAAAATTGCAATTCAACCAGGCAATTATCTTGAAGGTCCGTCATTGATGCAGGAAAAGGAAGATTGGCTTTCGAAAGTCGCTCGAGACAATATTCGATTTTTAAATACAAAAGGTTTTTTGCCGTCAAAGCCAGGACCCACTGGCCGGCTGCATGTTATATCAGACGATAAGGGACGTTTCCTGGAGGCTTATAAAAATTCCGAATGGGATGAACATAAAAATGAGTGGCAGGCAGAGATTCATTCTAGAACAGTTTTTAATTTAATTTTCAATCTGCAGGAGGATGGGCGATTACAGATAGGACCGATACCACTCCTTTTTACGGAGGTCATTTCAAAAACGCTTGAATCAGCCTACAGCGGACAACACCGCCATGACGGAGCGCGCACCGCGAAGGCCAAGCCAACTGTCTACGAAGATGAGGTTGTTCCTGAGCACATGACTCATATAAAGAAGATGGAAGTAAACAAATTAAGCATTGTCTTATCTCCTTTAAACGGCCGAAAAGTTCACGTGGTGGTCAGAGTTTATGCGGGAAGCGAAACTCATTATAGCCATTCCATTTTTGAGGACGTGATTTTACCGAAACAAGTGCCTCCCCAAGCTTGGCTAAAATTGCTCAGCGAAGAATTAAAATCTACCACCCACGACTACAGGAGCATTCGATCGACAATTATAAAATTCAACGCCGCTTTGTCCGATACCGTCAATCAACCCCTCGGCGCGCGCGTGATTAAAGAAATTGCGCCATCGGATAAAGAAACCGGAATGTCTTCGTCTACCGGTGCGCGGGTAGCGACTCATGATTTGACAGCCAAATTTTTTTCGGTTTTGACAGATGAAGAAAAAACACAGCCCGCCATGCAAAAATTATTAAAATTTTGGGGACACCATCAATATTTGGCGTGGGATGGAGAAGCGGGTTGGCAAGATATTAAATCCGATGCGTTAGTGGCTTATCATGACGGGCAACCCGTAGGCATTTACGCCTATGATGAAATACCCAGAGAAAACCGATACCAGGGAGCTGGTATTTTTGTCGATCCGAATAGGCTCCGTCAGGGCATAGCAACTTTCCTTCGAAATGAATTAATGAAAATGTTATACGAAGAACGACGGTATCCGATTTTTGTTATCAATAAGCCCCATGATACGGAAGCTGCCGTGGAGTTTAATCAGGCGCTTATGAATAAGCGTGGAATAAGAAAAGTAGGCGACAAAACTTATATTGATTTGGAAAAATATGTGAATAAACCAACCGCCCAGGAAATTCTTCAAGGTCTTTTAAAAACCGCGGAACAAATCAACGATACTCCAGATGCTACGTCTAAAATCAGTTTTGCGAGAAAATTTTTGGAAGATTTGCCGAAAATAACCGCGTTTGACTTGCATCAAAAAATAAATAAAGAAGTTCGAGAGCAGTTAAGCAAAGATCCTTTTATTCTGGCTTCTTATCAAAGTGCGATAAAAGTCATCCGAAGTGCTTTTTCGACGATTACGGTAGAAGAGAGAGGGCGGATTTTGACTCACGAGCTTAGAAGCGCTCTTATAAATTTGGCAATCGCTTTACCCATCTTCAAGCCCATGGACAAAAAGGCCATGGATACAGGCGCCCGGGTGGCTGCCGCTCCTCGCCTGGCAACAAAGTTTCCAGCGGCGCGTAGAGCCCGTCAAGCGGTGGCGATTAGTCTTTTGGTGGCATCTCAACAAGAGATTCAATCTAAAAAACAAAGCACGTTTCTGAAACAGGTCGGTCTTTCACTCTTGGTTGGTTCTCTGAAACGTATTGCGTTGGCTGAAGAAAGCGGCCCAAGAGTTCGCATTTATCGTCTTAAAAGAGATCAAAGCCAGCTGATTGTCGAACAAGAGGGGCGGCAATTTACGTTCAACGAAACGAACACTCTTAAGGAATTAAGCTTGCAAAGGAGGCAAGAGGAGCTTTTGTTGGATGAAGCTTTGACACGGATCTCCGATAATCTTCTCTCGGCCAACAGTGTTCGTTCGCCTGTTTCAGTATCACCCAAAACTAAGAAGATCGTTTTGCATTTGGATACTCTAGAATTTTTTAATAAGTCTATGATTTCAAATCTTCTCTTTTATTGGAATCAGAGCGCCTCTCCAGGCACAGTGATCGAATTGAAAGGTTCTAAAGATAAGATGGATTTGACCATGGAGCTTGTCCGAAAAATGGATCTTAAGAACGATCTTTTTGTCAGAGCGGGAGAGCTTCCGGCTAATGACAAGAAGGCCACCGAAGTCCATCTTTTAACACAGGGCTTTTTGACTCCAGAGCTAAAAAAGGATTCTCCCAATGATGCGCGCTGGCTTTTCTTTGAAAGAACGGGCGAAACAGGAAAAGTAGGCTTATTTGCCCAGGCTCCGATTGAACAACTTGCCGAACTTGTTGGCGAAAACACGGATGAGGCCTATGATCTTTTCCGGAGTATTACGCGCCACAAACATATTTCAAGATCCGAGTTTAATTTGCTTCTCCAAGGGGATGAAACAATGGCCCGGCAATATCCGCTCACGTTTATTGAGAAAGTTGACATGGACCGTGCCCTCCGGATTTATCAGATCAGAAGAATGGCCGAATTTAGCGCATAAGCAGCGTTGTCCGCTCAAGACGACATCGTTTACATCAGAAAATATAATTGCTTTTGATCGCCGAAAGTGTACGATAGGGACAGTCAGTTCACAAACAACAAGGAGGAAGCATGGGATTTCAAGGAAGCGGTGGATTTGGCGGTGGTCGTCCGAAAGAAATGCATAAGGCCACTTGCGCAGGCTGCAAAAAAGATTGCGAAGTCCCGTTTAAGCCCAGCGGTGATCGTCCGGTTTATTGCAAGGAATGTTTCTCGAAGCGTAAAGACGCCGGCCGCTAGTCTTTTAGAGAAATCACCGGGCAGTAAAGGCCTTTCGGTTCACGGCGCCACCAAGCGCCGGTTTTTCGTTTTTCGTCCCGAGTCGTAAAATAATAATCATAGAGAACTGCCCGGATGTAACGCGGCGGCGCCTCCGAAAAAGGGTTTTTGCCTAAAAGCTTTAGCACGTCCGGAGATCCGTTTAAAAGCTTTTGGCAGAAATAAATAAACCATCGGTTGTGCCGCCAGTTTCCCAGCGCCGCAAACCACATTTGCCAATCCAGCCGCGGCTGATGAGGTTCGACAAAGGCTGGTTTTTGTTTCACATCTCCCGGTTTATATTTGAATTTATAAGCCAGCCAATGCTCCCCGTCACGCGAGCCTTCGACGATGATTTCCGGCCGTTCGGTCGTCATGACCGCAAATAATCCGTAATGGCTCGCGAGATGAAGCGGTTCAAGCGCCAAAATCATTCCCAGGTTGGCTAACAAAACTACCAACGTTACTGAGTAAACAATAGTACGATGCAAAAAACGATTTAGAGACGTATGGTGTCTGGATCCCCGCTTAAGGATTGCGGGGATGACATGGAAACTGCTCCCAATGATTTCTGGCCAGAAAATATCGTCGAGCAGAAGTAGGCAGAGTGCGATCGTGAGCCAATTAAAAAAAGTATAATTTCCCGTCAGAAAAATCAAAATTTGAAAACCAATCAAGACGATGGTTGCAAAATGCCGAATACGCCGCGGTAGAAAAATAAAAAATGGCACAATCAACTCAATCACGAAAACTAAAAAACAAACCGCCGTCAGAAACCATCCGGGCAGATGATGGACATACCAGCTTGTCCAGACCGGCAGCGGTTGCGTTTCAAAATGGTAGCGCAATGCCGTCAGATTTTTCCAAGACGCATCATGGCTAGCAAGTTTGACCCATCCTGAAGAAAAAGTCAGTTTGAATACCAGAAATTTCAGAAGAAATCGTATCAAGTCCGGTTTACCAAGTGCTGCAAAGAAAATAGCAAGAAAGCCGGTTTCAAGCAGCAGCGTGTCCCATTGAAATGATAAGAATGGCGAGCCAATCGAAAAAAGAGACAAATAAAAGAGCCAATTTAGAAAAAGAAAAAAACCGGCCCCAATCTCGAGCAGGACAAAAACCGAAAAAGAGGCGCCCGCCCAGCACAGAAATAACAAAAACCGATCCGAAGAGTTCAACCAGGCCAAAGTTGGCAGCAACCAAAATCTTTCAGTGCCCGTTTGGCTTTGAATGGCGCTCAGAAGGTCGTGGGCTGGGAGTATGCCATTCGAGCCTATCAGGCCTAGAATTTGCGTTCCAAGCGAAGCAAATGCAATCAAATAGATGAGACCGATGAACCGTATAAAAAAAGAACCCGAAATAAGATAAGTCGAGCGTCCAACATGATCTCCCCAAAAAAAATAACTTATTTTTGAAAACAGTGTGCGGTTTTTTGCCACCAAATCATAAAAACATTCTGCAACGGTACGTGCGCCTGGAAAATGAGAATAAATCCATAATAACCATCCGTAAGAAGGAGCCGTTGCTAAAGATCGAAACACTGCTTCGGCGGCTCGGTAAATTTTTCCTACAGGCTCAACGAGCTGCACCGCGGATTTGAATTCTTCTTCGGTAATCATCGGAAAATTCTGGGCCACTTCTTGATAAGACGCGTATTCAACGCGATCGCCGGTGATGTTGCGCCAACGTTCGATCCAACGGCGGCAAAAACCGCAATCGCCGTCGTAGATGAGAATAGGTTTAGAAGGGTTCATGGCTTATTTTAGTTCTTTATTTGCAAAAGTGTCTATAGCTACAATTGGTCAAACCTTGTCCAGGATGTGGTAGGCTATCGCCTCAAAAATCACGGAGAGCGAAAGTCAGATCCAACGCAGCGCTCGACGCTTATCGCTATAAAGTGAAAGAATTATTCGAATAGGGTATTATAGTCCCCGGTTTTAACTCAAAGAATGGTAGGCGTAGCTCAGCTTGGTTAGAGCGTCTGACTGTGGCTCTGCCTGGAGTCTTCCTATCATTTAATTTGGTTTGATTTTCATTCACAATCTCTTCAAATAGGAATTCAAATTACTCTAAACCCTTTGACTTTCATCTGCATCATCGGAGCATCCCTTTATTTTTTGACGGAGTTGGTCGGGACTCTTTCAAAATATCTCCTAGGAGCTGTTCTTACAATGCTCTTGGGTTTCTTGCTCAACTTTCTGGCGACAGGGAGCATAAAACCATTTTATCTGATTCTTACGCTTCCACCGGTCCTTTTCTTTTCGTGGCGCTTTTTCTGGGAATGATGGCCGTGTACTTTTTTTATTCCAGAAAGGAAATATATATCTCTAATGAAATATAAGATTGCCGAGAATGTTCTATTGTGGGTGGCGGCTGTTTTATATCTTTTTCTGGGGACTCATATAGGCATTATCTATCTGGATGATGGTGCCGCTGTTTTTGGCGCTTGGAACGTTCTCTCCGGCAAAATTCCTTACCGAGATTTCATGATCATCGGAGGTCCTGCTTATTTTTATTTATTGGCTCTTTTCTTTAAGCTCATCGGGCCTTACCTTATTGTCGAGCGGATTCTGAACACATTCATCCTTTCGGGTATTTCGCTTTTCGTTTATCAAATCACGCTTACATTGACGCCGCGACGATGGGCTTTCGTTGCCTTAGTTTTATCGCTTGCGACTCTTGGAAGCTATCCGCATTATCCTGGTGGGCAGCCGTCTGCTGTATTGCTGTCACTGGCGAGCACTTGGTTGTTTTTACGTTGGACACAGCATAAAGATGATTCTCATACTTTATTCTTTTGCGGAATTTTGACAGCTTTTTCAGTTCTTTTCCGTCAGGATGTTGGTATAAGCACCGCTGTTGTCCAGACTTTTGCTCTTTTCATCGCTTGCCGCAGTCATCTTAAGAGGTACTTCGTCGGACTGGGAGTTATTTTGACGATTGGCTTGACTTACTTTCTTATCCAAGTGCCTTTTGAGCGGCTTGTTTTTGCCTTTTGGCATTATCCTGTGAAAGTTTATCCACAATACGCCAAACGCGCTATCCCGATGCATGAAGGAACGTTGTCCGATAAGCTTATGCTTTTAATGCCATTTGTGATCTATCCCGGCGCATTTCTTATCTGGCTTAAACAAAGACCAAGAAAGGAGTCTTTTGCCATACTCTATCTTTTGGCGTTCGGCTTGCTTCATTGGAATCAGGCGAGGCTTAGGCCGGATACTTGGCATTTTTTATCGACGTGGATGCCTTGCGTGATTCTGGCTGCCATGATTGCGGAACGAATTTGGAACAAAAGCCATTTTTTTCTTTATCGGGCGCTTTTGGGATTTGCATTCTTGATTTTTTTATTCTACCCATTAATGCTTAAAACCGTCATTTTGCTTGAAGGTGGATTGGCGTCTTCCGTACTGAATAGAGCAAAGGGAATTCATTTTTTACCCGAATCCTATGGCACTCCCGATAAACCCGCTGAGTTCTTGAACTACGAAAAAACCGTTCAGTTTGTCAAGGAGCATACGAAATCGGGAGAGAGTATTTTCGTGGGGAGTTCACGGCACGACCGCGTATGCTCGGCGGACCCGTTATTTTATTTTTTGACAGACAGGCCGAGCGCTGTCTACGATTATGAAATGCACCGAGGCTATTTCAATACGCCTGAAGCCCAGCAGAGGGCAATCTCTGAAATTGAAAAAAAAAGTGTCCGATATGTCGTATTGAGAGAAATCTTGGATGCTCAATGTGTGGAAACCAACGACAGTGTTAAGATCAGCGGCCCATCCATATTGGATGAATATCTTCACAGACATTACAAGCTCACAACCTCATTTGGCTCTGAACATATCTACGAATCGCTATGATTAAGCTTCGGTGGGCGATCGCGGGATTTGGATTGGGGACCTTCATTATCGCTTTAACCGTCCCGCATTTTTTTTATGTGAACATTCCCTGCCAAGATGATTGGACGCTGGTTCCAATCGTAGGTCGCATTTTAGATGGCAAAGCCTCTTTTGCCGATTTTTGGTCTTTCCGCAGTGAGCACCGGATTTTCTTTCCACGACTCATTCTTTGCCATTGGGGTGCCTGGACCCATTGGGAGATGAGTTTAATTCCATGGTTAAACCTAGCCCTTCTCTTAGTTGCGACAATTTGCATTTATTGGTTATCGGGTCTTGCACAGAGGCCTTTTTGGAAAGATCACGTTTTTTGGCTAGTTTGCATCTTTACGTTTTCATTTCATGCCATAAAAACCGTTCTTTGGGTTATTCAATTTCATACGTTTTTAACGGTCGCACTCGCTGTTTTGGCAATCACGGTTATTGCGGAAGAGCCACTTTCAGTAAAACGATGGTTGATCGCTGTGCTGCTTGCGGGAATTGCGACATTTTCTTTCGGGGAGGGTTTGGCGTTATGGTTTGCAATATTTCCGCTTTTAATAGCAGCAAAATCCTCACGTCATTTTTTAAAAATCGTATTCTTATGGATTGGAAGCGCTGTTTTTTGTTTTGCCGTTTACTTTCATGGGTTTCCTTATTACCATCACCACCCCTCCATCCCTTTCGTGATTCATGACCCCCTTTATACAATGCGTTTTTTTCTTGATTACGTGGGCGCGCTTTTTTTCCCGTTTTCAACGGATTTATTCGGGGCGCTGGGTCTTTTGCTTTTTTTGATAATGGCGGAGGATGTTTATCGTAGAGACCGTCAAAATAATTTATCAAAAGGGTTACTTGCCGTTATTCTTTTTGTTTTAGGAAACGCTTTTATAATCAGCCTAGCGCGTTCGCATTACGCAATTCTCGGGGCAGTGGTGGATCGTTATATTCCCGTCTCATGTTTCTTATGGGCTTCTATCGTGGTTTGGATGGTTCGTAAAAACCGAAATCCTTTTTTTGTCTCAATACCTTTGTTTTTGATTATTTTTGTTATTTCGATCACGCCTTTTCACTGGAAAGATCAACAGGAAAATAAGGAGTTTTTGCTTGCCACCGAGAATATTTTACGTAAAGAATCTCAAACCGAAGAGGAGTTGCAATCGCTTTTCTCGGAACCGCGCCTGGTAGAGAAATCCATCCTTATCATGAAAAAAGAAAAACTATCGATTTTCCGATGACGATGTGATGAAACTTACTCACCTAAACTAGCTCCTAATGTATTTTTGGGATGGTAGGGAAAAATAGAAACCGCTTCCCTATTTTATGATGGAGTTTAGATTGACGGATAATACTAAAGAAATTAAGATACTTCCGTCCTCATCTTGTCAGTAAATTTACGGTGGGCGTAGCTCAGCTTGGTTAGAGCGTCTGACTGTGGCTCAGAAGGCCGCGGGTTCAAATCCCGTCGCCCACCCCATGTTTTTTATCCGAGTGGGCGACGTGGATTTGAAGAGAGCCGCGCTTATCGATGCGACCTAAGAAGCATTGATGCGGCGAATGGCCGACCCGTAGCGGACACGCAGTGCCGCGAAGGGCGCCAAATCCCGTCGCCCACCCCATTTTTTCTATTTAAGTAATTCCAAAATTTCATCCGCAGCACGAATACTGGCGCCGCTTTCGCCGATGCGTTTGGAAGTTTCTTCGCAGGCTTTTTTCATGGATTGGTAGGTTTTTTCGTCCTGAAGGATTCTGACGGCCTCATGGGCGATTTTCTCTGGCGTTGCATCGTACTGCAGGAATTCCGGAAATTTTTTCTCGCCTAAAATCAAATTCGGAAGCCCCAAAGCATTGACGCGAATTACACTCTTCGCGACCACATAAGTCACAAAGCTCCCACGGTTGGAGATGATCATCGGAGTTCCGAGCAGCGCGCATTCGAGTGTCGCGGTGCCGGAGCAGACGATGGCCAGTTGGCTTGCGCGGATCGCGGCATAGGCATTTTTCTCTACGATTTGGACGGGGATCGAACAGTTTTTTATTTTTGCCTCATAGACAGAATGGGGAAGCGTCGACGATTGGATCGCGCTGAAAGTGGCGTTCGGTATTTTTTCAGAGATTAATTGCGCCGCTTTTAAGAAAATAGGAAAAAGCATTTTTAGCTCACCTTTTCGAGAGCCGGGCAGAAGAACGATCGGACATTCTTTGCGTCCGCTGGGTTTTTTTTCGCCAATGCGTTCGATTTCGGATTCGACCAGATCTTTGAGCGGATGACCGACCCAGGAGACCGAAACGCCATGGCGTTCGAAAAATTTTTTCTCAAATTCGAATACGACAAGCACTTTTTGAATATATTTTTTGATTTTCAAAACCCGTTCCGGCGCCCACGCCCACACCTGCGGCGCGATGAAATAAACGATGGGAATGCCGAGCTCGTGGATTTTTTTGGCTAAGTGAAGATTGAATCCGGGGTTGTCGATCAAAACCACCAGGTCCGGTTTTGCTTTTTCAATACTGGAAAAAATCGTGACTGAAGCGTGCTTATATTGGGGAAGTTTTTTGATCGCGTCCGTGAGGCCGGTTACGTGAAAATGGGCGAGATCAAAAAAATCACGCACGCCCGCTTCGCGCATTTTTTCGCCGCCCACGCCATAAACTTCGAGTTCAACTCTTGTCCGCGAACGCAGATGACGGATCAGGTTGGCGCCGTGCAGGTCGCCCGACGCTTCGCCGGCGATGATATAGATTTTTTTCATCATTGACGGACGGGGGCCAAAATAAGGAAAAAAGGACACGTTAGAATAAGCTAACGTGTCCCTTTTTCTTTATTTGGGCCCCCGTCCGGTGAGTTAATCTGCTTTGAGATTTCAAGTGCCACAGCCAGCGCTTTACGGCCTTCTTCGCCGGAAACCAAAGGCTTTTTGTTTGCTCGCACGCAATCGATGAAATCCGTCAGTTCTTCTTCCAGCGAGTCAGTTTTTTTGATATCAATTTTTTTATGATGGATGCGTCCGTCTTCTTTTGTATAAATTTGCGCTTCCTGGGTCACATAATCGAGTGAAATGTAGGCATTGTCCTGAAAAATGCGAATCCGCCGCTGGATGTCCGGCGTCACGCGGCTTGCGGTCAGATTACACACGGCGTGGTTTGCAAAGCGCACACGTGCGTTCGCAATGTCTTCGGTTTTTGAAACAATGCAAGCACCGACAGCGTCAATGTGCTTGACTTGTGATTTGACTAAATCCATCACGATGTCGATGTCGTGGATCATCAGGTCGAGCGTTACACCCACATCGGCGACTCGCGCATCATAAGGGCCGAGACGGTGACATTCGATAAAACGGGGATTTTTGATGATGCCTTTGATCGTGCGGATCGCGGAATTGAAACGCTCGATGTGCCCGACTTGGATCAGGCATTGGTGTTTTTTGGCCAATTCCAAAAGATGGTCCGCTTCTTCGAGTTTGGTCGTGATCGGTTTTTCGATCAAAAGATGAACGCCATGTTCGAGAAATTCTTTCGAAATCTCATAATGTTTGTGAGAAGGAACGACGATACTTGCTGCGTCGACTTGGTTCAACAAAAGATGATGATCGGTGTACGCCTTTGTGCGGCAGCGGTGAGCACTTTCATTCGCTTTTTTTTCGTGGATATCACAGATGCCTACGAGATGAATTCCGGGCATTTTGGAGTAAACTTCGGCGTGCCGGGCACCGAGTTTTCCCGCGCCGATTACAGCGACTTTGATGGTTTTTTGCATGACGGGGTATTGTAACATAGGCTGTGTTATAATCTGCAAATCATGATTTTATCCAATTGAAGACACAGATGACACAGATTAAAAATCAAATTGCACAGATGAGTGTATGAATCAATATAAACGCATGATTTCGTTCGTGAAGCCTCATTTGAGCGATCTTTATCTCGCGTTTGGTTCGATGTTCATGAATTCAATTTTTAGCGGTCTGCCCGTTGTGGGTCTGATCATTCCGTTTGTGGATACGATCCTGGCCGGCAAACCCATCGTGATTCCCCACCAAGAACGCATTCCCGCTTTTGTGCTCGACATTATTTATCAGGCCAATTCAATGTCGCGCTGGAAACTGCTGAACCTCCTGATCGTTTTAACCGTCTCGATTTCGCTGGTGCGCTTGATTTTCGAATATTGGCAATCCTATTACATGAACCGGGTCAGCCAAAAAACGATTCGGGATTTGAGAAATCTTGTCTACGAAAAAATCGTGGGGCTTCCACTCAGTTTTTTCGGTAAATCCCAGGCCGGTACGTTGGTGTCGCGCATCACGTATGACACCGGCGTTGTGCGCGATGCGATTTCGGAAGGACTGGCGGACTTTTTATTCCAACCGATCCAGATTCTCGTCAATTTGATAGCGCTTTTGACCGTCAGAGCCATTTTTGGGATTCGTTGGTCGCTCGTGCTCGTGATTTTTGTTTTATTGCCGCTGATTATTTATCCGGTGCTGCGTGTCGGGCGGCGGCTTAAAAAAATCGGTCGTTCGAGCCAGGAGCAAGTGGCGCAAATCAACTCCACTTTGTTTGAATCCATTTCAGGTATTCGCATTGTGCAGGGATTCGGAATGGAAAACTACGAGCGCGAACGATTTAGAAAACAAAATCAGTCGCTTTATAAAACGATGATACTTTCGATCAGCCGTATGATCATTGTGAGCCCGCTCACCGAATTCATTGGGTTTGTTTGCCTCGGTGTCGTGCTCTGGCTCGGCGGCAAAGAGGTGATCGTAAACCAAATGTCTCCGGGCGCGTTTGTCGCGTTTTTGGTCGCGCTTTTTTCGCTGCTGCGTCCTTTTAAGAGGCTTAGCCGCGTGCATGGGATCAATCAGCACGCGATGGCCGCGGCCGAGCGGATTTTTGAAATTTTAGATACGCCGAACGAAATCGTGGAAAAAGAAAACGCAAAAGTTTTGAGTCCGATCCAAGATTCGATCCGTTTCGAGAACGTGAGTTTTGGTTACGGGGATAAAATGGTTTTGTCCGGCGTTGATTTCAAAGTCAACGTCGGTGAGATTGTTGCGATTGTCGGTCCGAGCGGAGCGGGGAAGACGACGCTGGTCAATTTGGTGCCGCGTTTTTATGATCCCGCTCGAGGGCGTGTATGTATCGATGAGACGGACATTCGTGGCGTTCAAATAAAATCGCTCCGCGGGCAAATCGGGCTTGTGACACAGGAAATGGTTTTGTTCAACGACACGATCAGCGCGAATATCGCCTACGGCCTTCCCCAAACTTCGCAGAAAGAAATCGAAAAAGCCGCGATGATTGCCAATGCGCATGATTTTATTTCGAAGTTCCAACTGAAATACCAGACCATGATCGGCGACCGAGGTATGAAACTTTCAGGAGGCGAAAGACAAAGGATTTCAATCGCGCGTGCCGTATTAAAAAATCCTCCGATCCTTATTTTGGACGAGGCCACTTCGGCGTTAGACACCGAATCGGAACTTCTTGTCCAAGAAGCGATACATAATCTAATGAAAGGCCGCACTGTGCTTGTGATCGCTCACCGGCTTTCCACCATCAAAGATGCTAACCGAATTCTTGTCGTGGATGAAGGCCGCATCGCCGAAGCGGGAAATCACGAACAGCTCGTGAGTATGGACGGAATTTATCGCCGGCTTTACGATCTGCAATTTCGTTTATAAATTCTCCTTGTCTCGAGGGGGATCTTTGGTATAATGTCGCAGCTTGAAAACACACCTCTCAGAAGCCCATGGGGGTTTTTAAAGAGGATCAAAAAATCAGTCCTTTCGGCAGTTTTCACCGGAAGCGTGGATAACGGGAAACCGTACCTAGTCACTTGCAATGATTAGACTTAGGCGTCCATGAAAAATTAGTGAAGGAGTTTATCTTGTCTAAAGAACTAACCCAGTCTCTTCTCGAAGCCGGCGTTCATTTTGGCCACCAAACCAAAAAGTGGAATCCTAAAATGAAGCCGTATATCTACGGCGAAAAAAACGGCATTTACATCGTGGATCTCGAAAAAACTATGACCCATCTGACCCGCGCCTGCAATTTCATGCGTGAAAAAGCTTCCCAGGGTGTGCCGATATTGTTGGTCGGAACCAAACCCCAAGCGCAGTCGGTGATTGAGGAAGAGGCGAAGCGTTGCGGCATGTTTTACGTGAACCATCGCTGGCTCGGCGGAATGCTCACGAACTATGCGACGATACGCAACAGCGTGCGGCGTTATAAGAGTTTGATTCAAATGCGCGAAGACGGGACGTTCGAAGTGCTGAAGAAAAAAGAAGTTTCGGAGCTCGAAAAAGAAATCACCCGCCTTGAAAAAAATCTGGCCGGCGTGACTGAACTCGAAAAACTTCCCGGTGCGATCTTTGTGATCGATGCCAAGCATGAACAAATCGCGATTAAAGAAGCCAACCGTCTCGGCATTCCGGTGGTTGCGATCGTCGATACGGACTCGGATCCAGATCTCGTGCAGTATCCGATCCCCGGCAATGATGATGCGATCCGTTCGATCCGGCTTTTGACCGGTATTGTCGTCGACAGCATTTTGGAAGGGCTGCAAAAAGTCAATCGTCAGGGCCAAAAAGCTAAGGAAAAAGAAGAAGAAGCGCCGGATGCGGAAGCGGTGTTGTCCGAAACCGACGGTCAAGACACTCAAGTCTAAGCAAGGAGTTTTAAATGGCTACAGGAGTTGAACCGGTGCGAGAATTGCGTGAAAGAACCGGCGCCGGCATCATGGATTGCAAAGCCGCTTTGCGGGAAACAGGCGGCGATATGGAAAAAGCGATCGATTTTTTGAGGAAGAGAGGCATGGCCTCGGCTGCTAAGCGTTCGGGCCGTGAGGCGAAGGAAGGTTTGATCGGCGTGGAAGTGCGAGGAGCTGACGCGGTGCTGGCTGAAGCGAATTGTGAAACGGATTTCGTGGCCAGAACCGATGATTTTAAGGCGTTGCTTCAATTGGCGATCCAGGAAACTTTCTCAAAAGGGGATGAGGCCGTCACAGCACAAAAAGTCACCGACCGCGTGGCCGAACTCTCCGGGAAAATCGGCGAAAAAATCCTCGTGCGCCGCGCCAAAAAACTTCGCGCGTCGGGCGTATTTTTTAGTTATGTCCACTCAAACCAAAAATTAGGCGTCGTGGTGGAACTGCCTTATTCGCAAGCCAATTACA
>OBEQ012607571.1_pt1 | contig 19306 bp, 10 predicted proteins | sample 1670901 | NCBI WGS metagenome assembly OBEQ01 (sample SAMEA104232315, study PRJEB22302) | groundwater metagenome | biome: forest; feature: aquifer; material: groundwater | place: USA | collected 2011-08-07 | depth 5.4 m
AACTTCTATGGATACGCAATATGATTCTTTATATAATTACTTGATTACGCTTATGAATAAATAAGTAGTGGGTGAAAATAAAATGTCGTTTGTTACTTTTGAAGGAATAGATTGTTCTGGCAAGACCACACAAATTGATCTTTTAAAAAAACATTTCTCAAAAAGAAAAGATGTAAATTTTACTTTAAATCCTGGAGAAACTCCTTTGGGGAAAGAACTCAGAAAGATACTTTTGCATAGAAAAGATCTAATGCTTTCTGAAATTAATGAGTTGTTTCTATTTTTTGCAGGAATACATGATAATTATGAAAAAATCATTTTACCTTCTGTCTTGCAGAATAAAACAGTTTTCTGTGACAGGTATTATGACTCTACTATTGCATATCAGGGTTTTGGCCGCAGGCTTGATATAAACAAAATTTTAAAACTTATAGAAGTTTCAGCTATTCCTGAACCAAATCTTACATTTTTATTTAGAATTAGTTTTGAGGTTTTTATGGAACGTTCACAAAAAAAAGATTTGAAAGACAAGATGGAAAGTTCAAAAAGCCAGTTTTATAAAAGTGTAATTGCTGGCTATGACGAACTGTCAACAATATATAAGAACAGATATGTTGTACTGGACGGCTTAAAATCTATTGAATCATTACATTTGGAAGTGAAAGAAATACTTAAAGATAAGCTTAGAATTGAATAAATTTATAAAATGTTAATCTAGATTTTTTACTGATTCTCTGATACTCTGATTCTCTGATCTCTGATTTTGCCGAAGTAGCTCAGGGGTAGAGCAACGGTTTTGTAAACCGTGGGTCGTCAGTTCAAATCTGATCTTCGGCTTTCCAGAGAATTAGATCGTTTTTTTTGATCGACAAATGAAGGTTTGTTGTAAACACAAACCTTCGTGTTGTAAATTGACGAAACTAATAGCTGAGGAATCTGGTTCCGAAGCGTTATAAAAATGGGCAGCTGCCCGAGCGGCTAAAGGGGGCGGACTGTAAATCCGCTGACGTAAGTCTACGCTGGTTCGAACCCAGCGCTGCCCAGTTCTAGAGACTATAAAGTAATAGTCTTGATCTAAGCGAAGATTTTCTGTAAGCGAAAATCTTCGCAATGTGAAATGACATTGCTAATAGCTGAGGAATCTGTGTAGCAGTTCCTCAGCGTTATAAATGCCCCTCTAGCTCAGTTGGTAGAGCACGTCCTTGGTAAGGACGAGGTCGACGGTTCAATCCCGTTGGGGGGCTTAGACTTAAAGGATCTAAGGCTCTACAGGATCTTGATAGAAAGCAAGCAGGTTACGAACTTCCTGCAAACCTATAATCCTTGATACAATTAGATTTAATTTTATCAAGCAAAAAAATAGAGGCTAAACATGGTATCACCTGTATCAATAAACAAAGTTAATTCCACGTCTATTCAACAGCAATTTGAGCAAATGTTAGAAGCAACAGCTTCTAAAAGAAAAGAAGTTACTGCACAGACTTTTCCTACAGCTAGAGCTTTTGCTAGAGAAGTGCCTGCTCTGGCTAGTTTTAATTTTTCTGGAATCCCAGTAATTAAAAAAACTCTTGATGAAGTTGGAAAATGTTTTACAGGGTTAGTTTCTCTTGCTACTCGCATGTTATCAGATCTAACCATACCAGATGAGTCAAAGCTAACCACAGTACTAGATGAGTTTCGAATATCTAAAGGAGATCGTCGAGTTCTTGAAAGGCTTTTACTGAAAAAAGTTCCTATGACAAAGATAGGGTATACGAACGGGTTACCTGTAATCCCATTTAACGAGTTTAACCCTGATACTAACAATTGTTTAAGTAGTGGCGATTCCACGCCAGGAATGTTATTAAAAGATAGTAATGGAAATGCATTTGAAGTTGAGCATAATGGAAGTAAAGGTAAATTATATTGGGTTACTACAAAAGAGGGACGTTATGATGTCATGCAGGATCTGTTTGGAAGGCTTGGACCAGTTGGTGCACCAGATCGTGCACAACATAAAATCAGCAGAAAATTAGTCAGATATGAAGGCTATTTTTTTCGTGAAGCTGTTGAAAGAAATCGACCTCAAAATGTAAAAACTATTCTTGAAAATGCTCTTAGTATAGAGCAATTATTGAAATCAGGAAAGGAATTTAACCTTAGAGAAAAATGGGAGGACTCGATTAAAGAAACACTTTTTAAATCTATGGTTGGGGATATTTCGCCAGAGCGAATGAATTTTATTATTGATAGGATTGATGTAGGATTTCGATACCTAGCAGAGACTAAGGCTTTAGGCCCTGCTCTTAGAATAACTATTGCTAGTAAAGCAAACCAGGAGGGAGAAAGAGCAATTCAAGACTTACATCTTCTTGGACTTGATATGATGGATGAGCGTATTGAAGCACTTCAAAAAAACAATAATAAGCCAAAAGATTTACTTGATGCTTTTGCTCTTGGTGCTGCGAGGCTAATAAGTGAAATCCCTGATAATGATCCAGAAAAAGCAGAAAAAGCTAAAAAAATTACATTTGAAGCATCAAAAATATTTTTTGAAATGATTGGTGCTGGTTATTTTAATCGATCAAATTCAAGGAGTAATTTTGACCATATAGCTCTTACAGACCCTGTTTTTCGTCAAGAGCTGGTTAAAGCATTAGACCAGTTTAAATCCACAGATCTTCAAGGAATGATACAAGAAGCCATTGAAGATGAAAATTTACTGAAACCTTTTGAAGCTGCATCACGGGCAAGTTTAGCTTACAAACCAAGCGTATTATTTATTTCAAGGAATTCCCGAGTTGTGTTTAGAAGTGAAAAAGAAGAAGAAAAAGCCGTTGAACTGACAGATGATGAACTAAAACAATTAATTAAGAAAGATAATCTTAGACATCCTCTATTTGAAATTCCTCAAAACACAGAAGCAGCTTTTCCTCTTGGAGCTTATTGTAGAGAAGGACTAAGGAGAAATGGACTTCTTTTAGAAGATGGTTCTCTTAATAGCAAGGAAGTATTTAACCCAGATAAGTATGAAGCAGTTTCTAAAGTCGGAGGATGGCCGTTTGGAACAGGTGTAAGAGGGTGTATTGGAGAAACCTTTTCAGTTGAAACACTTAAATGGGAAGCTTTATGCATGGCATATCTGTTTAAAAAGTTTCCAGGTATGAGAATTTCTGGAGAATCCAAATCAGACTTTAATCTATTTAGTGGAGAACGTTTTATGGTACAAGCTGCTTAATTAAAACTATTTACTATCTGTCTACTATTTCTCCACCTGGTGGAATGCCTATTTTTCTTGATCTAATGAATTGAGCAGCTTCTATACTAAATCCACCCGGGAAAATTACTTTTTTATTTTCTGGTAATAATTTTTTTGACATATCATCAAGACGATATGAATTCCAGGTAAATCTATCTAAATCACGCTTATTAACAAAACGAGTAATTGGTGCATTGTCTGGTTCATTAGCTGTACTAGGGTCTACTCTAAAGACACTAAGTTCATGCGTTATTCCAGCATAAGCTTGGTTTGCAATTTCTCCTTGAATTTTTCCATATACACGTCCAGAACGATTATCTGGATATCTCATGGCAGCTCTTCTTGGCATTCCTCTAATTAATCCTCTAGGCATTGATAGGGCTTCTTGATGTACGGCTTCGTAGTCATGTTTTAGTCCTTCTATCATTCTAGGTATCGTTCCATAATTAAATTTCCCATTTCCAGTATATTTTGTTAAAAAGTCTTCCATCTCATCTAAGATTTTATTTTCTTCTTGTGTTAATTTCGGTAATTTAAAAAAATCTTTTGAAAAATCTAACAGCTTACTTGCTTGAGAGGTATTTTGCGAAGGTTTGTTTTTTACCTCCTCAGAGTTTAGATTTTTTGCCTGACCAAATATAAATAATGGAGTAAGTAAAAAAGGAGTAGATCTAACAATTTTATTTAACATATTGCTCACTATTATAATATATTTAGGTTTAGGATTTAAATATCAAGATTAATTTTAAGAGATTTTGATACAAAAGTCCACAAACATTAAAAGTAATAGTCGGTTGGCAGAAAAGAGCAAAATAATTGAAGACAATATAATAAAAGTTAGGATAATAATGGATCTGTAAGTTAATATAGCTATTTTTACTATATAACAGCTTTCCAGGATCTTGTAATGGAAGAAAAGATATTACTTTGTTTAAGTGTTCAAGAGAATTGGAATTCAGAGGGTATTACCTGAATTGAAAAATTTAAACTATATTTCGAATATTAACAAATGGAGAGAAGTCATAGATTTAAGTAATGTGTTTTTTGCGGCTGGAGGATTAAATAATTGTGGACTCCCTTTTGTATTTTGAAAAAATGATTATAATGGTTATCTTGTGAAAAACAATAATGTTTAGGCATTAGTATCAGCAATTTTAAATTTCTTAAGCTTTTTGCTTGAAAAATGAAAAACTCTTAGTGAAAACGCAATGAGATGTATTTTAGAAAATTATAATGAAAAGAAGATTTGTCCACAGTTTTTAGAATACTTAAATTTCTAAAGAAAGTAAGAACCGAAATGTTAAAAATTCTGCATGTGACTCCAGTATATTTCCCTGCTTTCAAATATGGTGGGCCTTCAGTATCAGAATATAAAATGGATAAAACTCTTGCTACAAAAGGATTAATAATAGATGTGATGACTACAAATGCAGGGTTAGAAAAAAGGACTGATATAGTACTGAATCAATGGATAGATCATGAAGGAATAAGGATTAAATATTTCCCTTATTTTTTTAAAGATAATTATACGTTTTCACCTCCAATGCTTTGGTCAATTTTAAATGAGGCTAAAAATTATGACATTATTCATCTGCAATTGTTCTGGAGCTTTTCAACTTTAGCTGGTAGCATTGGAAGCCTTGTCAATAAAAAACCATATGTAATTTCTCCAGGTGGTGCACTTTATAAAGATGCTATATACATGAAGTCTCAAAATGTTAAAAAACTATATTTTCACCTAATAGCAAAGCACTGTGTAAGAAGAGCTAATGCAATATTTTATACAACTGAAGACGAGAGAGATAACGTCGCCGATTTTTTAAAGCTGGATAACAAATCATCTATAATTCCAATCGGTGTAGATTTAAATGAATATAAAAAATTACCAGAAAAAGGTTTATTTAAAAGTAAATATTCTATTTTAAAGGATAAAAGATACATATTATTTTTAGGTCGGATAAATAAAAAGAAAGGGGTTGATATTCTTGTTGAAGCATTTAAAGAACTTGCTAAAGATTATAATGACCTTTATTTAGTAATAGCTGGGCCTGATAATGATGGTTATAAGAAAAAGATTGAAAAAAAATTGAAAGATTATTGTTTGTTGGAGAAGGTATTATTTCCCGGCATACTTTCAGAACAGGAAAAATTATCTGCTTATGTAGATGCAGAAGCATATGTTTTGTCTTCTTATTCTGAGAATTTTGCTGTAACAATTATTGAATCAATAGCTTGTGGAACGCCAGTTGTAATATCTAACAAGATTGGTATTTTTGAAATTATTCAGAAATATGATGCAGGAGTAATTGTAGATTTAAATTCTAGGGACCTCTATCGTGGTATAAAAACTTTGCTTGAAGATCCAGTTATTGGCGCACAATTTGTTGAAAATGGTAGAAGGCTAATTGAAGAAAAGTATGATATTGCTAAGGTTGCAGATTTGCAAATCAAAGCATATGAAGATATTGTACTAAGCTCTACAAAAATATTAGCTGCTCCTAATGTTTTTTAAAAGGTACAAACCTATTATTTAAAAATCTCTTTCATACAATTAAGTATATATTCCTGATCTTCTTTTTTAAGCTCGGGGTACATGGGTAGAGAAAGTATTTCTTTTGTGATTTTTTTTGTTATTAGAAGAGGATGTTTGTTTCTTTCTGTCAAATAAGAAAATGCTTTTTGTTCATGTATAGGTATAGGATAGTAAATTATAGTTGTTACTCCTTTTTCTTTAAGCTTTTCGTGTACTAGATCTCGACTTTTTACTTTTATTGTGTATTGGTGGAAAACATGAGTACGATTTGGTTTTATTACTGGGGTGCAAACTTCTTTAATATCCTTAAAAAGTTCATTGTAGTGGTTTGCAACAGTAAGTCTTGCTTTATTCCATTTTTCCAGATACTTTAACTTAACTCTTAAAATCGCTGCTTGAATATCGTCTAATCTACTGTTTAGTCCTATGTAATCATGCACATATCGCTTTGGAGAACCATGATGTCTTAGAAGCTTAAGCTTTTCAGCAATATTTTTATGGTTTGTAAAAAGTGCCCCACCATCACCACAAGCTCCTAAATTTTTTGTGGGATAAAAACTTGTTGTTCCTATATCTCCGAAAGTACCTACATTCTTATTTTTGTATTTAGCACCAATTGCCTGAGCAGTATCTTCAATAACATAAAGATTATGTTTTTTTGCTATCTCGATTATTTTGTCTATGTCACATGGCTGTCCATATAAATGAACTGGGATAATTGCTCTGGTTTTACTGGTAATTGCTTCTTCAATTTTTGAAGTGGCTATATTAAAATCATCTTCATTTATGTCTATAAAGACTGGAGTAGCACCTACTAAGGCAATTGCTTCACTTGTTGCAAAGTAACTATTTGATACTGTTATAACCTCATCACCTGTTTTTATATCCAAAGCTTTTAAAGCTAAGACCAAAGCATCTGTACCGTTAGCACATGAAATCACATAACTGCATTCTAGGAAATCAGACAATTCCTTTTCAAAAGCCTCAACATTTGGACCTAGGATATATTGAGTACTTTTCAAAGATTTATTAACAGCATCATTGATTTCATCTCTTAGATTTTCATAATGAATTCCAAGGTCAATAATAGGGATGGTTTTGTTGGTTGCTAAATTCATGATTTGTATTTTTTTATAATGGTTTTAATTTGTTATATTATCACACTAGAATTAATTTGTTATTGCTAGGCTTTTTAAGCAGCTGCATCAGCATATTGTACAGAAGGTTTTTTAGCATTGGTTTGTTTTTCAAATTCAAATTCTTTTGAAATCTCTGCAACTAATCGTACTTCTCTTGGATTTGTAAGTATATCAATTTTAGGTTTTAAGTAATTATAGAGTTCAGGGTCTCTTGTTTGTATAACGGTTTCAACGTAGCTTACTATTTCTTCAATTCCATTTTCAGTTACACTCATAATTTTATTTTTTGGATCATTTGGATCATACCCACTATATCCTTCTCCACCGCATATTAACTCTACTTCAACAGGGAATATACCTTTATGTATGCTTTCCAATCCTTCTATTACCAATTGATCCACTGTATCTTGTGTCATGTGTTTAATATTTGCTGAAGTTATCTGTTTGTTCTTTGTAAGAGTAAGGGCTGCTGATAATCCAATTGCATACATTAAGTCGGACTCCGCATAAGCAACTACATTGTTGTTAAATGTAACATCAAAAATTAGCCTATTATATTCTCTAATTAATTTTTTAATTGCACCTTCTTCTGAGTAAGCAACTTTTAGTTTCTCTCCTTCTTTATAAAATCTTATATCTTGAGCAAAGTCGTGTAAGTCTTGTATTGAACCTTTTGGCATTTGTAACCTAGGGTTTTCTATGGTAATAAAATCACCAAGTAATTGATATTGGTAACGATCAGCATCTTTCATGAGTTTGTATAAAGGACTCTCACGGCTTATAATTTCTAAAACTTGATTTAATGTTTCTTCTCCACAGTTATTTAAAATAAAATTATGAACTTCAGGATCTGTGTCTCCAAGGTTCATTAGGATCATCTTTGTATACTCATCATTATTTTGTCCGACAATGGCTTTTTCTGTTACATGACTCCTGGCCGTATGACCCAGGTCATGTAACAGACAGGCAATTTTAAATGCGCGCTCATGCTTGATAAGGTAATTTAATGTTTCAGTATCATCATTTTTCCTGGCTTCTTCTATAGTGGTGTCAATTATATTTTTACCTGTAAACAATACTTGCCAGGCATGTGTTTCTCTATCTAAAAAGGTTCTTTTATTAGCATAAGGATTGCTTGGTGTTGGTAGTCCTGTTTGAGAAAATCCTTTTTGCTTTTTAAATGTATTTAAATTCCTAATCCCGTAAAAGATTTCTGCATCTTTGTCGCTTGCAATAGATTCGTCTATTAATTTTAAAGTTTCCTTATCTAGAGGACTATAGGTGTCTGTTGGTTTTTCTGACTTTAATTTATTGATAAGACTAAACAATGCATCCTTTGCTTTTGTTGGATTAATTTCTAACTTAACAATTTCTTTTCTTGTAGGACCTAATCTCATTGGTTTAAAGAAATTTAGTAAGGATTGAGCTGCAAAACCCAGCATTGCTACTCCTGCCCCAATTGAGCGGAAGCTCATTGCTGAATTATAAAGTTTATTAGAAGTTGTTTCTAAGCCTAGTCCTTTTAAGCCAAGAAGTAAATTATTTATAGCTAATAGTGGAGCAGCAGCTTGTTTAAAGAGTCCTTCAGTAAGTTGTGAATAATATTGTCCAGGTTTATTTCCTTTAAAGTTTTTTGCCCTCCAGTTAACTATTTGTCCATCTCTAAATAGGGCTATTAAATTAGCTGTAGAAAACATACTATAGAAAAGATATGGTAAAGATTTTAACTTCTCTGAGACTTTGTTAGTAAACATACTTGCTATTCCCAGGAGACCTCCAGCTGTTACCAGTCCTCCACCGGATGATTGAAATACTGAATAGGGTTCTTCTTTAAAAAGCCTCATTGGATTTCTAACTTCTTTAAAGAAACTTATAATTCCCTGCTCAATTGGTTGTAAAAATCTAAGAGCATAAAGTTTAGGATTACTGAAAATAGATCTTTGTACTGAGTGAGCATTTTGTTCTTGTCTGTAACGAACCTCTCCCATACCAATTGAAGAAATACCGTCAAATATTGCAAAGAGTGGTAAGCCCCAAGGTTTGTCTAAAAATTTGCTAAATATTCCCATACCAGCAGCACCAACGCCCCAGTTTGCATTTTCTTGTGCAAATGCAGTTGCTATGCCAGCTGCAGCTGATACTGCAAATCCTTTACCGATGGATTTATAATTATCTTCAGTATCACCACCGCTATTTAAAAGTAATTTTCCACCAAAGTAAGCAAGTAATCCTGATGCTAATGTGTTTGATCCAACAGCAAGAGCAGATCCTACTGTTTTAATTCCTCGTTCAATTTTTAACTTATTTGAACGAACTTCTTCATATCTGGTAACTCTATAACTTCCATTCTCTGAAACATATCCTGATAAAAGATTTTCTTTTGATTTTACAATTCCTTTTGGAAGTTCACTCCAGTCTAATTCAGCAACATAAGGCGCCTTCTCATTTTTTTGAAGTATTTTTACCTCACTAAATCTTTCAGCAAAAGGTTTTGTTTGGTGTGCTTGCATCTACTCCTTAATATGTCTTTATCCTATATCTGGTGTATGAGTGCATTTATAAATATTTCGTACACTATATATTAGACTATATTAAAAGTTCGAAGTCAATACAAGACAAGTTAAGTCTTTATGCTTATTTTAGCTTTAGTTTTTATGAGATATGTAAAACAGAATAAAAAATTTACTAATAAATTTAGATTTTTATTTATGAAATTAAATTGCTTGAGAGGTTAGTCAAAGTAAAAAAGAACTCAAGCTTTTAGTTAAGAAAGCGCTCACTGAACACGTTCAGAACCCTGACAGATCATATTAAAGTGAATGAGTTTTTGAAAGAAGCTGCATAGTGTGTACAACCTTATCAACTCATGAACAAAAATCAATAATCAATAATTTATGCCAAGGTGATGGAAATCTCTATACATGGAACTTTTCATTTCTCCCATTTCAGCAAACAAAGAGACTAAATCTTTATCATTAAATTTTCCACCTTTGTCTACTAATAACTTTGCAATATCAGGTTTCTTAGTTGCATGATAATAAAGAGGAGTATGTTCAAACGTATCTTCTACATTAACTTCTGCACCTTCTCTTATTAATATCTCAGCAATATTTTTATTATTGGCAACATGAAGTGGTGTTTGTTTATTAATATCTCTTGCATTTATACTTTTTTTTGCTCCTTTTTGAATTAAAAGTTCTGCTATTTCTTTATTTCTAACATAATGAAGGAAAGTCATCTGATAGACATCTACTGGATTAACATCTATCCCATCATGTTCAATAAGAAGTTTTGCTGTTTCTACTTCTGCTATGTCTGGGTTATTCGAACGAATGAGGTTCCTAATTATAGGAAAACCATCTTTATCCTTATAATTTACATCTGCACCTAAATCTAGCAAACTTTGTACGTTAGAAAATAGTGAAGAAGGATTATAAGACCTTAATGTTTCTGCTAACTTTTGATTAAGCTCATGTTGTGGCAGTAACTTCCATAGAAATGTTTGTTGTGGAAAAGATTTCTTTAGATCATGAAGTAAAAAACTTGCCTCATTTTCATTGGTTATTGTTTTTCTTACAACATCATCTAGCCAAGTAAAAAATTGTTCTTCTAAAATTGGTTTACTAGAAATAGTTTGTACTCCAATTGCGGGGCTTGTTCTTTCTATAGCTACTGACATATTTTCATTTCTCCTTTGATTTATATTAATTCTACTCATCTAAAATAAAACATTGTTTAAAGATATCAAGGTGGAAAGCAATTAATCAAGTATTTCATTGTTGTGGATCTGGCTTTAATTTTTTATGACTTGTTTACAACTTTAGGGTTTGTCCAATTTCAATTTTGGTGTAAACCATTATTTTGCATTTCTCTAGAACAGGAAAAAAAATCTTGGGTTAAGAAAAGCATGAAGAAATGTAAATTATAAAATTTTCTTGTTTTTAGGCTAATTGAGTTTAAGTTTAATGAGTAGAGATTTGTAATCTGCTTTTTATTCTATTCTTTACTCTGATTTGTAATCTTACTACTAACCAAATGGCTTTTAGTAATTTAGGTGTTCTTATAGAAAGACATATACAAAGTTTGTATAAGCATAAGAAAATAAATACAACGAATTCTAGAAGGACATAAAAATTACAGATTGACTGTATCAAGAGTCCACTTATAACTTATTCAGTAAGTTATCTTAAATAGGCCTGTAAAAAATAAAGAAAAGATAAAAGGAGATATAACAATGCCAATTGAATCAGTTAATCCAATATCAGCTTCAACAACTACAGGGAAAGATGTTAGTGTTGCTGAAAATGTACCTCAGGAGGCTACTAATGCTGCTAGCTCAGGAAGTGGAGCAAATACAAATATTGGTTCATTGGCAGAGAGTGCAGTAACACTCAGTGATTTATTTAAAATTGCAAGATCTTCTGTAACAGTAGAAACACAAGCTGTGCGAAATGAAAGAATTAATTTTAATCAATATGTGGAAAGAGTATTTGAAAATCCAAATATGGTGCGTTTATCAGCACAGAGAGCTTATGACATGATCCTATCTAAAGGAAGAAAACCAATTGAAGTAGATGGTGAAACTATATATGACTATGAGTTTTTTAAAAATCCAGTAGATCCTAAAGATGCAATCTCTGGTGCAAAAAAAGCAATTCATCTATTTGTAGAAGCACTTGGTGGTGCTGCAAAAGAAACAGGCCCTGATCAAAGAATTATTTTGCTTGGAGGTCCTGTAGGGACAGCAAAAACTTCTATAGCAAGAGGGCTTTTTAGAGGGCTGGAAAGGTTTTCTGCTACAGAGGAAGGGAAAATGTTTGCTCTTGGTTGGAACCTGCGGGATAAAAACAATGAACCTCTTAAGGATAAAAATGGACAACTATTATTCAAACATGTTGACCCTGATAAAAAATGTGAAATGTTTGAAGATCCTTTAAATGTAATTCCTCTTGAATCAAGGAAACAAATAATTGATATTTTAAATACAAAAAGATTAAATGATACCAAGAAAAGTGGGGGGTCGGTTGAATATCTGCTTAATGCAAAAGCAGAGCTCTGTCCTTCTTGCCAGAATATATTTGATAAGCTTGTTAGTCATTATGATGGTGATATGGATAAAGTTCTAAGTCACGCTTTAGCAGAGAGACTAATACTTAATGAAAAGACAAGAACTGGGATTACTTTCTTTGGTGCAAAGGATGAAAAAAGTCACAATGCAAATGAACTGTCAGGCAGCATAAATGTGAGAAAGCTATTACAAATAGGTACTGATAGTGATCCGCAGGCTATTACACTTGATGGTGATGTATTAAAAGCTAATAGAGGCGGGGTACATTTTGGTGAGTTTTTAAAACTTCCAAATGAAATTAGATATCCACTTCTTGATGGTGCACAGGATAGGGCTGTAAAAGTTTCTAGAAATGCAATGGTAGACTTTGATAGTTTACTTATTGCTACTACTAATATGCCTGACTGGAGAAAGATAGCTAGAGATGAGCATCAGGAAGCGATTAGAAGCAGAATACTTTCTGTAACAGTTCCATACCTTGATAGAGTTCAGGATGAGATGGGGATTTATCAAAAAACTTTCTCAGTAAAAGCTAAGCAACTTGGTATACATGAGGCACCACATTCACGATGGCTTGCTTCTTTATGGGCATTGACTACTCGTCTGGCAGACTCTAAAAATGCAAATCTTACCATTATTCAAAAGGCTTATTTATATAGTGGTAAGCGGGTAGCTGGATATACAGAGCAAGAAGTCATTCAAATGAAAAGAGATGTATCATCTGATGAAATGGAGCTACTGAAAGGGATTTCTCCAAGAGATGTTCAGGATTCATTGGCATCTGCTCTTGAGCACCCTGATGTTACTGATAGGGAAAAAGGAACTAGATGTGTGGATCCATTTATTGTAGTTGATGCATTGAAAAAACGCTTAGAGCAGCCCATAGCAAATACTACTGCAGAAGATAAGAAAAAATGGCTTTCCAGACTTGGAGAAGTTGAAAAAGAGTTAGATAAAAAACTCTTAGATGACGTTAGAAAAGCAGTTAGTGGTGATGAGCAGGAAGTAAAAACACTTTTTAACTCTTACATTATGAATGTGAGAGCAGTGGTTAAGCAAGAGAAAGTTAGAGATCCACTGCAGGCTGGTAAGTTAGTACCGCCAAATGAAAAGCTCATGAGATCTATTGAAGAAAAAAGAGGGATAAATGATGCAAGACGTAGTGATTTCAGAAGGGGGTTAATAGAGACAGTAGGTTTGTTAGCTACTGAAGGTAAAGAGTTTAAATATGACACTGATGAATCATTAAGACAGGCTATTGAAGAAGCATTGCTTGAAAAACATAAGGATGTTACCTTACCTACATTAAGTGCTGAATTTGCAAATGAAGAGCAAAGACGAAAACTAGATATTGTAAGGACTAGACTAATTGAAAATCATGGTTATTGTACACATTGTGCAGCAATAGCTATGAGACGTGCTCAGGCTCCTGACAATAGAGGTAAGTGATACATAGGGGTACAGTAAAGTGGCTCAAAGAATTCCACCAATAGGACAGGCTCCTCCAATAAATTATGCTAGTAATAAGCTGGCTGGTGTAGTTCATGAAGCTTCTCAATCAACGACTAATACCAATGTAACAGAACAAAAATCTACCAATGTAGAATTTCCTTATGACTATAAGGCAGCAGCAGCTATAGGCAGAGGAATTACTGGACAAAGAATGTATGCTGTATCTCCTGAAACAAATCCTGAATTATGGGGATGGAATAAGAAGATATTTGAATTAGCAAAAAAAAAGGGACTTGATCCATATGATGTAGTGTACTGGGTTTGCCAAAGAGATCCACTTTTGCAAACTGCAGCAAGAGGAGGCTTCCCGGTAAATTTTTCTCACTGGAAAAATGGAATGGAGTTCTATGATTTACACATGGGTCATAAATTTAATTTACAACGAATTTATGAAATGATAATTAATAATGATCCTTCTCATGCTTATTTGCTTGAAGGGAACGGTCTTGTAGATCAAAAACTTGTTATGAGTCACTGTATGGGGCACTCTGACTTTTTTAAAAATAATATTCACTTTAGGCATACGAATCGAAATATGCTAAATAGAATAGCTGAACATGCGTCTTATCAAAAACAAGCAATGGATAAAGAAGGGGTTTCTTATAGTGAAATGGAGAAATTTCTAGAAAAAGCATATTCAATAGATGATTTAATTGATCATTCAAATCTTGAACCCAGAGAATTAAAATATGAACTTCATCAAAATCAAAGAGCGGATAAAATCCCTAATGATTTTGGTGTGATTTATGCACCAGAATTACCAAGCCATATGCAAGGAAGGATTAATGATCCAGAAAGAATTCAAAAAGAAAGAGAAGTTGAAAAAAAGCGATTAGACGAAGAATCACAAAAAATCCCAAAACATCCAGATTATGATGTCCTGGGATTTATAATCGAACATTCAAAAGCACTAAAACCGTGGCAAAGACAAATGCTCATGCATATAAGAGAACAATCATACTATTTTGCTCCACAAGGACTTACTAAAATAATGAATGAAGGTTGGGCAGTCTACTGGCACAATAAACTTATGACCCACCCAGAAATAGTAGATTTGAGAGATGCAAGTAGTTTTGCTGATCATAATTCTGGCACTATTGCAATGCCACAGCGTGGAGGGTTAAATCCTTATAGAGTAGGTTATAAAATCTTTTTAGATATAGAAGAGCGCTGGAATACTGGTCGCCATGGACAGAAATGGGAAGAGATAGAAGATGAAAGAGAAAAAAGAGACTATGATGATAAATCAATGAAAGGGTTTGAGAAGATTTTTGAAGCAAGAAAATGGGAAAAAGATTCTACATTTATAGATAAATATCTTACACCAGAAGTAGCTGTAGATTTGAAATTATTTACCTGGGAAGTACAAGGAGAGGATATAAAAATAGCAAGCAGACAGTTTGAAGAAGTAAAAGCAAAACTTGTTCAACAGCTTCATAGGGGACCTGCCATTGCTGTTGTGAATGGAAACCATGATAATAAAGGAGAACTGCTTTTACATCATGACTTTAGCTATGAGCTAAAAAAAGATTATGCAATTGAAACTTTAAAAAACTTTCTGTCAATGTGGGGAAATACAGTACATTTAAATACAAAGATTTTTTTATCAGAGGAGGATAAACCTACTCCTGTTAGAGTTAGTGTAGAAAATATAATTCTAGTAAGTGACAAAGGTGCAAGGCCTGCTATACAAATCATCTGGAGAAAAGCATATGAAGAAGTAAAAGAAGATGGTTCAGTTGTATTTCATCCAGCTTCAGACACTTTACAGAAACTTGTAGAAGAGGTGAATCCACAGTGAAAATAGAAGCTGATAAACTAGTTAATCAAGTACCTTCTTTAAAGGCTTTTGTTACAGTAAGTGATCAAGCTGAAATAGAAAAAGTAAATTCAGAACCAAAAGTACAGATAGTAAATAAAGAATTACAGGTGCCACATTTTGCTCCTAGAATTATTCCGGCTAGTCTTTTAACTCATTTTCTTCTTTTTGATTCATCTGATCCTGATTTACAAAGATATAACGAAATTCTTAAAGGAAAAGCAAGAGAAGAGCTGAAAAAATTTAAAAGCCCAAAAGAGATGATAGCTAAAAAGGGAGACAAGCTAATTAGCATTCCTGTACCACAAATAGGCATTCCACACTTTACCAGAGGAGGTGGAAAAGGTGGCGGTGCTGGTCAGGGTGAAGGTGAGATTGGTGAATCACTTGGTAGTGATGGTGAAGATGGCGGTCGCCAGGTAGGGGATCAACCAGGAGGGCACATAAATGAAGTATGGGTTCCTCTTTCAAGGAGTGAAATAGCAAAAACAATAATTGAGCATCGTAAATTGCCTTACTTAAAACCAAAAGGTTATGGAGTTGCAAAAGAAAAAACCATTAAGTGGAATACAAAAAGTAGAGTAGGAATAGATATGGATCTTCAAGCCACTATTATTAATGCTCTAAAAAGAGTTGGCGCAGAAACAGGAGATCAGTTTGACCTTGAAACAGAAGAAGGATTAAATGCATTTCTGGATAAAGTCTGTGTAGAAGAGCAAGATAAAATTTATACATCCTGGAGAGAAATAGAAAAGCCACAAGTATCCTTAGCAATTATTTACATGATGGATGTTTCAGGATCTATGACTGATGAGCAAAAAGAAACAGTCCGTACTACTGCCTGGTATCTTGATACGATTATTGAATATATGTTTGGAGTCGTTAGAGCAGATCTTAGAGGAGATAAATTCTCAGATGATCAATCTGGCGAAGGAATTAAAAAGGTCTATATTGTTCATGATGCTGCAGCAAGAGAAGTAACTGAAGAAGAGTTTTATACTACAAGGGAAAGTGGTGGAACAAAAATATCATCTGCTTATGAAGTTGCAAAAAAAGTTATAAAAGAGAGATTTGATCCTGAAACATGGAATGTATATGCTTTTCACTTTAGTGATGGGGATAATTGGGGAGATGATATTCCACATTGTATTGAGTTAATAAAAGAATTAGCAGAACAAATAAATGAGTTTGGTTATGTTCAGGTTGAATCTCCATATGGAAGTGGTGAGTTTCTTGGGTATGTAAAACCACTATCTGAGGATATGGGTCATGTTAGGACATCTAAAATAGATGCTGCTTCCTCAGATGCATATGGAAAGCTTATAGATGATTTGCTTGGAGATAAAGGGGATAAGAAAGATTAAAAATGCCACCCATTCAAAAAATATCAGAGATTGGTGAGATTAGAACAAGTAGTGGGATTATTCTTCCGCGTAGTGCTCAAGAAATAGTTAGTGCATCAGCTTCTCAGACTGAGCCTATTTCTGATTTAAAAGGCTCTTTGCAGAATACAAATTTTTCAGCAGGGTTAATTGCAAGGATGGAGGCTAATAAAGCTAAGTTTCAAGCTTCAAAACCATTTATGCAATTCTTAGAAGAGTATATTCCTGAAGTTGAACAAAATCCAAGAAAATACTTACGTCAGGTAGCCAGGTATTTTCTGGATGCTATTGAATACTGGGATAAGGCTTGTGGAGTAGATCCAAATGCAAAAATAAGAGTAATGGGCAAGCTGGTTCATCCATATGCATTTGCTTCTAAACCATGGGAACCTAAAGAGTTGATTGATAAAGAGCTTGTTCAAGATCAGTTAATTTTTTGGAACGATTTAATTAATCAGATACAAGTCGTTTCTAGAAAAAAACATCCAAACAAAGTTAATGTAATCCATGGTCCAAATGCTACGGGAAAATCATTAGTATTTGATACAGTATTTGGAATGCTGGAAGCATATTCTAAAACTGACCAAGGTGCTCTTTATACTTATGAGTGGGTTTTTGGAGATATGCCAGGAGATATGGGTTTCCATAGCACTATGCCAAGCTATGCAAACAAAGGAGAAAAAATTGATAGAGCAAATATGAAAGCAAGTATGGCGGCTGGTAAAAATGCAAATCCAATTTTTCTTTTATCTAAAGAAGAAAGAGTAAAGCTTTTACAAGAATTGCAAAGGCAAAATAAAATCCCTGAAGATTTAAATACAGACTATCTTATTTCTGGTGAAATGAATGATTTATCCAGAGTAATGTACACGATGCTTAAGGAGATGTATGGTGATGATGTAAGTGTATTAAATCATGTTCATGTTGTAAGATGGACTTATTCAGCGCAAGGCAGAAGAGGACTTGTTTTAATTCAGCCAAATGTAACCCCAAATACCAAGCTTGCTGAAGTTACACCTGAAATAAACTGGGCTGATTTCCCTCGTCCTATAGTAAATGGACTTAGAAATGCAGGGCTTCATATGATAGAAGGTGATGAAGCAAATGCAAATCATGGGTTATTGGTTTATGATGATTTTTTAAAGGATGCTGCTCATGGTGTTCAACAGCACGGTTCAATGGATGAGTTCTTACATCTTCTTAGATTTGCTGAAAAAGGAAAGACCACTATTTCCACCACTACGACTAAAGGAAGAGGTGCTCATGCTGTAGATGAAGCATTTGATGTTTTGATTTTTGGTACTACAAATGATGATACTTTACTACAGCTTCAAGCTAACTACACAGAATGGGACTCGCTTAATGCTAGATTTCTAAAAACACCAATGTGGATGGCAAGATGTTATAAGCCAGTTACAGAAATATTTAGACCGCAGTTACTACAGTTAATACCTCCAAGAGGCAATAGGCACATTTCTCCAAACGCTCTTGAAGCATTTGGTCTATGGGTAACTATGACTTATCTGTTCCCTGCTAAAAATGCTAATTATTATAATTCTCTTCCACATATAAATGAAAATATTAAACCAAGATTAAATGCGATGTTAGATATGAAGCTGACGATTTTAGAAAAAGCACTTCTTTATCAACAAGAAGATATTAATTCTTATAAGCTTAGTACAGATGGTACAAGATACTCTCAGGAAGAACAGAAAATTCTTTATGATCATGTTGGTGATATTGCAAATGAATATAATTTAGGAGTTGGCAGACATAAATTTTTCTTTTATGAGGGGAGTGTAGGATTTGATGTAAGGCAGGCGGAGCCCATTTTACAACAGGCAATAATGGCAAAACCCAGTGAATGTTTTTCCATAATAGAGATGTTTGATGTTTTAGATGAAGAAATAAAACACGGATTTAAATTTGAAAAAGAAAGGGCTAAAACAATTGCTAACCTAAAAGACGTTCTTAGAAGTGAACCAGATTCTGGTTCTTTTACTGAATGGACTTTGAGTGGTTTACTTGAGAAATTGCCTTCAACAAAAGATTTACTTACTGAAGTTAAGGGGCATGAAAAAAGAAAGATAAAGCTTGATGTTTATCAGGCATTAGATTGTATGAAATCTAATGAAGAGCAGCTACGTGATTTAAGGAAATATGTTGAACATGTTATGGCATCGCGGGGAAAAAGATCTGTAAAACCTAAATGGCAAGATCCAGGCAGTACTCAGCCAAATGAAGAGTTTATGCAAAAGACAGAAATGATTATATATCCAACTAATGAGACTTTTAAAGATATGAATGAATTTAGAAACAAAGTATCAAGTTCTAAATTAGATGAGTTTAGGAAAGAAATTGCAATTGGTGTTGGAAACTGGGCAGCATCGGGTAATGAAGGTAAAGATGTCTCAGATCATATTGAAGAGATAGAAGTGGTGAAAGATCTTATAAATAAAATGGTTAATCATGATATACAAGCTAATGAAGAAAAAGTAACCTTCTTCTTGAAAGATCTTAGAACATATTATGAACGTGGAAAGGATATGCAGACACATGGTCTTGCAAAGATAGAACCAGAGAGATTTAAAACACTAGCTAAAGCCATTAAAAAT
>OBEQ012428702.1_pt1 | contig 19302 bp, 7 predicted proteins | sample 1670901 | NCBI WGS metagenome assembly OBEQ01 (sample SAMEA104232315, study PRJEB22302) | groundwater metagenome | biome: forest; feature: aquifer; material: groundwater | place: USA | collected 2011-08-07 | depth 5.4 m
GCTGGAAAAGTTAGGGGTAAAGCCCGAAGAAACCATGATGATCGGGGACTGGGCGGATCGCGACATCGTGGGCGCGAAGGCCTTGGGCATGAAAACCGTTTTTGCCAAATATGGTGATGAATTTAATACCAAAGAATCCGGAGCGGATCATGACATCATGGACATTGCTGAGCTTTTGGATATTGTTTTTCACAAACGCGCCCCTGTTCGCGCTTAAGTCTCCTGAGGTCTATCATGTCCAAAAAAGTAGTAACCAGTATGCTTTTGATTTAGATTTTGGATCTTTTGAAATAAAACAGGCGCAGGCTTACTTCGCTGACCAATGGCAGAGCGTTCGTCTGCCAGCTTCCGTTGGAAAAAATAAACAACCCAAACCCGAAATCGATTTTATTGGAGATGCTTTGGAAAAAACGATTCTGTCATCACTAGCAGGGCAACCCTCTCCCCTTGTGGGAGAGGGCCCCCAGTCCGGAGGCCTGGGACCCGCCGAGCGCCGGAGGCGCGAGGGGAGGGTGAGGGGTTCTTTCCCCAATATTTTTTTGGCGAGCCTGGAACCTGTTTCCGCGAGAAAAGGCATTAGGTTGGCCTATGGAGAAATTTGGCTGGATAAAGAGTTGGCCATCAAGGTTACTTTAATGGAGAGCGCTTGGAGCAGTGATCCTAGACATTGGTGGATTGCCTATCCCGCGCAATACAATTCTCGGACGAAACGCTGGGATGATCTTTTTGTCGCGCGTGATAAAGAATTTAAAAAGAAAGTTTTGGATTTAGTCCGTGACGCGTATCTCGAGCGTTATGAAAAGTAGGAATTTTATTGCCCTCGGTGCTGTCATCCTGATTCCATTATTTTCTATAAAGAAAGAAGGATCTAGATTATGAATTCACGAAAAACGCGTTGGATAGGCGTGCTGGCGGCTGTGCTGGTAGCGTCCATTTTGATTATTTATCGTTTCTTTTTTTGGTCTGAACCCCCGGATCCCACCCGGCGCGTGCGAACGATTCAAAATCCCGTGTTGCCCGCGACATTTCCGCGTAATTTTCAGTTTGGATTTGCCACCGTCGGCTATCAATCGGAAGGCGCGCTTCGCGCGAACGGCTCGAAGGTTGCCAGCAACTGGAGCGAGTGGGAGGAGATGGGTAAGATTGATCGCGGACAGACCAGTGATCACGGTTGCGGTTTTTTGGGTGGCTACGAGGCGGAACTCGATCGCGCGGTGGCGCTTGGCGCCACGAGTTTTAGCTACGCGATAGATTGGGCGCGCTTGGAGCCCGCTCCCGGCCGTTTCGATAAGGCCGAGCTTAAGCGCATCGTCGCTATCGTCAAAGCCATGCGCGCGCGGAAACTTAAGCCGCTTATTGTCCTTTTCCACTGGGTTACACCTGCCTGGGTTCAGTCACCCAAGACCGGTGTCGATCTTCTTAGCCGCCCGGATCGCGCTTTCGTTGACGCGTTTTTACCTGTCGTTGACTATGTTGTCCCCGCTCTAGCACCCTTGGTTGACGATTGGGTTACCTTTGAGGAGCCTTGGACAATTGTGGGTGGCGGTTACATTGAAGGTGTTCATCCCCCGGGCCATCATCTCGATTTTGCCGCCGGCAAGCGCGCCTTAGTTAACCTGATGTATTTAAACGCGGGCGTGTATCATCGCATTCACAAACTCGACACACTGGATGCCGACGGCGATGGCGTCGCGGCGTTCGTTGGTTTTGAGACTATTGCGGTTGATCCTGTACCCATGCGCCTTAAGCGAGCCGCCGATATTGACGCGGCGGCGCGTGTTGACTATGTCGCGAATCGCCATTTCATTAACGCGATTACCAAAGGCGTGGTGGATATGGATTTCAATATCGAAACAGAGAAACAGACTGACGCGTTTAAGGAGCGTGTCCCTGAGCTTGAGCACACTCTCGACTTCATTGGTATCAACTATTACCAAAGAATTCGTGTTGAAGGCGGCGGTATTTTGGGCCCATTATCGCCGGTTAAGGGCACGCCGCACATTGACACGCGTGAGTACGACCGTGACGCTCCGCATTCCGATATGTATGAAGAAATAGCCCCCGATGGATTGCGGCGAGTTATCGAGGAACTCGCGGCTTATAAATTACCGCTAGTCATTACCGAAAACGGAATATCCGACGCGCGCGATGATCGGCGGCCATGTTATCTCTTGGAACATCTCTACACGGTCGCGCGAGCGATTGCCGACGGCTACGATGTTCGTGGTTACTATTTCTGGACGCTGAGCGACAATTTTGAATGGAATTTGGGAGTTGATGCTCGTTACGGACTATTTAGTGTTGACTTTTCAAAACCCGATCTTAAACGCACGCGTGTTCGATCGGCGGACCTTTTTGAGGCGATTGCGCGCACCCGCCGAATTGACCGTACTCTCTGGGACAAGTTCACCCTTCCCGCCTACCCTATTGGCCCGCTTTAGCCTCATAGGCCTTTCGGGCAAAATTTATGGGCCCAAAAGTCCTACACAAAAATAGTCCCAAAGACCCTAGGTGATTTTGCTGAGCATTGTTATAATTTCGTCATTGCGTAAATTCTTAAGTTTCTGTCTGTCTTTTCTTGTTCTCGCACAAACCATTCCCGCCTCTGCCATCACCAACATAGGAACTCCCACCGAGCAAGCCTCACAAGTCCCCGCTTCTATCTTTGACGGATCTAGCGGCAGAACATGGAATCCATTGCCGCAACCCAGAATCTATCACAATCTTTATGCTTTTGCGTAATCAGGGATGCTCTGTTGAAGAGCCGTGTATGGGAAATCCACGCGCACGGTTCTGTGAGGGGCATGAATTTCACATGGAGGTGAATTGAAAATGTCTAATCGACAAAAACAAGTAAGTAGTGGGAAATGCGTGCTGACTCTGTCTTTATTATTGGCCGGGAAGCCAGCTTTACTTCTGGCAGATCGTTGGTCTGAGTTGCACAGTGTAACGGATCAGCGCTTCGCCAGAAGCCAGATCATAAAAAAAGGTATTTTCTTGCCCGTTTCTGTCGCAGTCGTTGGTGGTATGCGTTCACAAAGCGATTCCGGAATTCACTTGGGAACAATCTCCCGAATACCAATACAAACTGCTGGCATTCGTATTCAAGTTGTTGCGGATAGCTCCCAAGAAAAAAGAGTGGTTCGCTACGCAGAATTTGGAGCTAAATTGGGTGCCGTTGTGGGTGCCGTCGCCGGAGGCGGTTTAGGATTTTCTGCTGTTGCTGTGTTCGGTCCTGCAGGCGTTGTCGGTGTCCTCGCTGGCCTGTTCGTTGGTGCGGCGGTTGGTAATGTCGTGGGCGGTTTTGTGGGTCACCTGGTAGGTGTTGTTTCAAATTTGGTGACGAAGTAGAGGGTTTATATCTATTGGTAACCAGAGGCGAGCCAGGCAAGATAAGTAAACGGAGTAAGCCTTATGAAATCACAAGCGCACAAATATTTCAATAAATTTACAGGTTGGGCGCAGTACGCGCCTGGTGTGCGTAACGAAGAATTTACCGCGCTACATGAGTTTTTTGTGAATCCTCAAAGAATACCAGAAGACAACGTGATACTGGCGATGGCCCTGTTTAAGGACTGGTTTCTTTTTGATCGTAAGCTGACAAGCCGCAACTTGACGCCGCTAGAATTATTCATTGAATCTCACGTGAAAAAACTAAAGAGTCAGGAGTTGGCTATTTACGAAGAGTTTTTAAAAACAAACCGTTTTGGCATTTTTAGGTTGGAAGATTTGCGTTCGGGTTCATGGATGCGCTTAAAGGCAATGCCCGATGGAGACACGTTTCGTGTTGTGGAGGAATTGGGTTCAAACCAGGCTGAAAAAGGCATGTATTTTATCACCCGTCTTGTTAGCTTTGACGACCACTGGTCAATGTCTGGCTTTGTTAGCGTGCTGCCAGATGAGGCGCGCTATACCATGGATCGAGAGTTTAATAATAAAAAAACTAAACTAAACTCGGAAACTATTCGTCCGCGTCAACTCTTGTTTCTTTTTATGCCTAAGGTGCAATGGGAGCAGGAAGGCATTCCGAGGATCAAAGCAAAGCTCGCTTCTTTTTTGGAGCGGTGGCACGTAAGAGATATTACCGTGGGCCAAATAGAAAGCGAGATAGAGACAGCCCTAAAAAATGATCAGGATTACCCGCCACCAATTGTTGAGCGCCTTTTGCGCGTTGCGCCTTCTTTGTCAGACGCGGAGGACGTTGCCGAAGTTCTTAACGCTTTATGGAACCTAATGATCCCCAGACACAAACCATTTATTGATGAGAAGATGTGTCAAAAGGGTCCCATGGAAAAAAGGCTTATTCATGACTTAATGCGTTTAGTTGGTGCTAGTGTGGATCAAAAAAACATAGAGGAATTAGAAAAAGTTCAAGAGGAAAGTAAAAAAATCAGCGCGCGGTGGTTGGATACACCGCAGAAAGAGCTAGACGGGGAAACGCCAAGGAAGAAGATTTTGGAAGAACGCCGAGCTTTGGGAAATCCCGAAAGTGAAATTGGTTATCAAGTTATTCCAAGAAAGATTGAAGTGGGGTCGCAGGAAAACGAGGGGTCTGCGCTGAGCAGGGAGGCTCGGGGTCATTTAGCGAAGGGTCGGGCAAACCAAGCCATAGAGTGCTACGTGAGAGCCTACCCTCTCTTGAAAAACCATCCCGAACTCTTCAGACTTTTTGGTAATTGGGCAACCGCTTACATTATGTTGGGGGACCGAGAGAGGGCTTTGGAAATGCTTCGTTCTGCCATCCGCGTAAATCCCGACTATAAAATTGCCAGAAATAATCTTCATTTACTTGAGACTATGGGTCCAGAAGAGTTTGCGATAAAGTACAAAGAGGGTTTCTTTACGAAAATTAACAACGTAAACGAAGACACCGGTCAAGAAAAAATCATCAAATTGCGAGTTTCTTAGGGACTTTAGTCCTGTTTTTGGGTTGCCCTTAAGGCTCAGGCGAGTTATCCCTAAAGACTCAGGCGGATTTTTGACTGCTCTTGTATAGTGTGGGAGTTCGTATGAAAAATAGAAGGAGATTGTCCATGAAAAGATTACAGGTTCTCGCGGTTTTAATTGTTGTCCCTTTCCTGACTTTTGCCGATTCTTCCGGCAAGCAACTGCAAAGATTTTTTGATGGCTCGGGCCGCCATTCGGCCTTGCCGGTGGTGGATCTTTCCGCGCCGGAAGCCGCCTTCCTCGTGCCGCTTGCTGTTCCAGGAGCGGCATTGCCAGCTCCCGTTCTTGCTCCCAAATCGATCCCGCCTTTACCACCTGTCGTCAGCTCTCCAGATAGTTCCGAGTCCGTTGATCCTAATGATTTGGCTGAGACCATCCGAGAGATGTTGCTTTTGAGGGATCAGAACGATGCGGAGAATCAGGAACTGGCGGGTGCTGTAGTAGGCCTAGCGGATTTTCTTCGCCAGGTTTATGTCAGGGATGTTAACGGTAAAGAGTTGCGTGACGGGGCATTGCAGGGAATGTTACAAGCCCTCGACCCGCACTCTCACCTTTTCAATCCCAAAGAGTGGAAAGATTTCAAAATTTCTTTACAGGGTTCTTTAGGTGGCATCGGCGCTACTCTAATGAAGCAAGGCAGGGACGGCCCCGTGCTTGTTAAGTTCCCCATTCCTAATGGTCCCGCTTCCCATGCCGGCATTAACGCGGGCGATTTAATTCTGAAGATCAATGATGAGAAGACTGACGGCATGAATCTTGATGAGGCGGTAACGAAAATTCGCGGTGATCCCGGCACCTCCGTAACGCTGACGGTGCGCTCGACCGGTGGAGACAAACTGGGCGCTCCAAGGCAAGTAGTCATTAAACGCGCCCAGGTCACGACCCCTAACATTTATTTCGCTATGGTTGCCCCATCGGTAGGCTATATTGCCATACAGACCTTTGATAGCAATTGCGCCCAAGAGTTTAAGAAGGCGCTGGATAAGTTGAATGGTCAAGGCATGAAAAAATTGGTGATTGATTTACGAGACGATCCCGGGGGCAGCGTGGATCAAGTTGTAAAGATTGCCGGCTATTTTCTAAAAGCTGGGCAAACGGTAATTACCATGAAAGGGCAGCACGCGAGTGAGTCTCACATAACTGAAGCGGACGGAGTGTATACAAATCTTCCGGTTGTCGTTTTGATCAATGAGGGATCTGCTTCCGCTAGTGAAATTTTGGGAGGCGCTTTGCAAGATACCAAAAGGGCAAAGCTGGTGGGTTCGCATAGCTATGGCAAGGGATCGGTGCAGACGATGCGTGAAAATATTCCAGAGCCCGGTTACGCGATCAAATACACTATTGCTCGCTATTATTTGCCTTCGGGAAGAGGCATTGAAGGTGAAAAAAGCGGCGAGGGCGGTTTGACTCCCGATGTTCCGGTTGAAATAACCTTTAAAGAGGCCGCGGATGTTTCAGAATATAAATACGCTTGTTTGATGGGCCAAAAGCCCGCGAAGTCGGTGACTGATAAGGTTTTAGAGAAGGCTTTGGAGGCTTTGCGCGTGGCCCCGCCAAGTTCGAAGTAAAGTTTTTTCAGGGCCCTTTTGGGCTAACGCCCGGTCGATTCCGGGTTTAAGCTGATACAATCTCTCCCTGTGTTTCTTTCGATTGTTTTAATTCTTTTTGTATTCCCTATCTGTGCTCAAGATTTATCTCTGATTCGGGGGGAAGAGCCTGCTAAGCAAGACACGGTTGAGGGTTTTTCCGATGTCTTTGAGCCGCGCCAAACGCTTCCTCTAAAATATGAGTTTTCGGGGGAAAGCGTTTGGCGCTTTCGCTCTAATAAGCCAAGCGCGGATAATTTCACCTCCACTACGCCGAATGAGTTCGTCAATCCCCTCTACCTTTACAATCGCACTTCCTTGAGCTGGCGGACTGATTCTTCCGGCAAACTTGGAGCTGATTTCACGCTTTTAAGACGGGATAACACGGCTTTCGGCGCCAGCGAGCCTCCGGTGTCGCCGGATAATTTTGGGAAAGGCTATTTGCTTCGTAATTGGAGTATCGCCTGGGAAAATCCCGACTGGGAAGTAATGGGAGGCGATTTTCTTTTAGGGTGGGGCCAGGGTTTGGCCCTAAGCGCCAGACCGGGTGATTCTTATCGGCCTTTTTTAATTAAAAAAACAGAAGTTGATTTAAACGCCAATCGCTCAAGCTACGATAACAATGGATTCTTTGGTGTTGGCGCCGAGCGATCTTGGAGCGGATGGAAGGCGGCGTTTGCGTTTACGCGAACGCCGCTGGATGGGCGCTTGTCCTCGGATGGCGCTTATGTTGAGGATTTAAGAACTCTGCGTGATCGATATTACGGGGAGTTAGGCAGAACTTTGGATTTAGAAAGACAGGATGCGTTGCATGAAATGGGAGGAATTTTACGAATAGAGAAAAGGGATCAAGAGCGAAGCATTGGTTTTGGCTTCGCGGCTTTTAGTTTTGATCATCGCGTTGAGCCAAATCCGAGTATTGACCAGCCCGGCATTGCTAATAGCTGGGCATGGGCTTTTCGGGGTGACACCGCGCGGCTCTTAAGCGCGGATATTGTCTTGCCTATACGAGAAAACGCGAAGTTTTCCTCTGAAGCCGCCTTTAGTTTTTGGGAGGGTCATGTAGCGCCGGCTTGCGTATTTGCGGTGAGTCAAGAAAAAACCACTTTGGGAGCTTTTTATTTAAGTCCGTTCTATTTTTCAAGACAGGCGGATGCCGTTCGTTGGGGTTCGGCCGTCGCGGCCAATCGCCAAGGATTTTTCGCAAGCCACTTTCAAAGCTTGAGCAGTCACAATTTGGGCGCGCAGTTCTTTTTGGATCAAAACATAAAAAGTGAATTTTCCGGTGACAACCAGTCGCACGGACAGCCAGGCTCGAGGGTCAGCTCGCAGTTGAGGTTGGATGACGATTGGGAGCTGACGGAACGCGTGAAGCTTTATGGCAGATGGGATATTAGCCGCGAACCATATTTTGTTGACGCGCGCTACCATCCGGAAACGATCGATATTTGGGATGCCCGGTGGCGCTTGGAGGGCGCGTGGGAGACTAAGGCTGCTAAATTCGCTCTCGGTTTTGACTACGCTCAAAATTGGGCGCAACATTTTTCTGCCGAAAAGACTTACGGACGTGATATTTATTTCAGAAGTTCCATAAAGCCCGTCGCGGGAATGAAACTTGCCGGAAAAATCGCTTATTTTGATTTGGGAGCGCCGTTATTTGGCAATCATTATCTTTATATGTCCAGCATAGAGCCCTATTGGAGCCGCACTTCTTTGGGCTCTATTGTCTATGAGTCGCTTTTTGCTTCTTATGCGCCGCGCGGTGTGCGGGTGAGCTGCGCGTTGGAGCAAGCCATCGGAGATGAGATTTCTTTATGGGTGAAGCTGGGCAATACCATATTGGCGCGCAATGGATTGCCCGATGTTCCCGCCAATAGCAGTGATCGAGATGACTTGATTGGGCGGATGCGCTGGGATTTTAAAACGGAGCTGACGCTGAAATGGTGAAGAAAGAGTTTGTGGCGCTATTCAGTTTATGCACCTTGTTTACGCTTGATTGCGGGGCGGGGTATGTGGATAGCCGCAATTGGGGGGAAAGGGTGGAATATGTTGGGGCTAGAGATGGTGTTTTGGGAAGTGTTTTGCTAGAGGAGTTTCCGGCTTTTTGGCCGAAAGATTCGAAACTTGAAATTACCGAAACAGCGGAATTGACGAATTTATTCCAGGACGAATTTCGCTCGAAAGAGCCGTTACAAGAGGGGGCTTTTTCCCATTTGCGGGCTCCTCTTTGGCCAAGCGCGCGCTTGGCGCTGAGTAACCCTTATCCCGTCTATTTGCGATTAGGTTATGCCGGAGCGCAGGTTTTTCGGTGGAAAGGGGAGGGGGCTCTCTATGACGCCGGCAGTCGCAGTGGTGCCGTGACCCTGAACGATCGAGGGGAAATTCCTTGGGTTCGTTTAGGAGTAGCTGTTCCTTTGGAAGATCGGTTTTTTGCCGGATTAAACTTTAATTTCGCGCAAGGTAGCCGGCGGACGGATTTTAAAAAAGAGGACAAAGATCGCAACGTGATTTATGATTTTTCCGAAAATACGAGTTTTAAAGGCAACGCGTGGGGAGCGCAGTTTTTTGGATTGATTACTGAAGGCTGGGGAGTGGGTTTTGCCTTTGAAGGCAAGTCCCGCTTAAGCGGCTATGCTTCTAATTTGACTCATCAAAGTACGACCACAGCCGGCAGTTCTTCACCGAACGCGGGGACGATTTGGGATATGCCTGAATCCTGGAAATTCATGGTAGTTAAGAAGGATTCGCGATCAAGAATTTTTGTTGGCGAGTTGGAGTGGGTGCGGTACTCAAAAATGAGGGTAAACGGCAGACTGGTGGATATCGCCGGAACCGGATTTTTTATTGATGATCCAGATTTTCAGAGAGAGGCTTTTGGGAGTTCCGTGGTTTCTTTGCCAAGCTATCACGATGCCGTCGGTATCAAACTGGGCTTGGAAAATCCTTTAACCGAGCAATACGTGTTGCGCCTCGGTTCTCAATTTTGGACACATTACGCTGACCCTCGCTTAATTACTCCCACACTGAGTATTGGACTTGGTGTCAAAGCCAAAAGTTGGCTCGATCTTGATTTCGGGTTTTCTTTCAGTAACCGAGACTATTTCGGCGATGGTTTATTAATAAACCATCGCCGAAATAGTCTCGGTTACTGAAAGAAAACCCGAAATCAAGATCGAGCCAACTTTTGGCTTTGACACCAAGTCCAATACTCAGTGTGGGAGTAATTAAGCGAGGGTCAGCGTAATGTGTCCAAAATTGAGAACCGAGGCGCAACACGTATTGCTCGGTTAAAGGATTTTCCAAGCCCAGTTTGATACCGACGGCATCGTGATAGCTTGGCAAAGAAACCACGGAACTCCCAAAAGCCTCTCTCTGAAAATCTGGATCATCAATAAAAAATCCGGTTCCGGCGATATCCACCAGTCTGCCGTTTACCCTCATTTTTGAGTACCGCACCCACTCCAACTCGCCAACAAAAATTCTTGATCGCGAATCCTTCTTAACTACCATGAATTTCCAGGATTCAGGCATATCCCAAATCGTCCCCGCGTTCGGTGAAGAACTGCCGGCTGTGGTCGTACTTTGATGAGTCAAATTAGAAGCATAGCCGCTTAAGCGGGACTTGCCTTCAAAGGCAAAACCCACTCCCCAGCCTTCAGTAATCAATCCAAAAAACTGCGCTCCCCACGCGTTGCCTTTAAAACTCGTATTTTCGGAAAAATCATAAATCACGTTGCGATCTTTGTCCTCTTTTTTAAAATCCGTCCGCCGGCTACCTTGCGCGAAATTAAAGTTTAATCCGGCAAAAAACCGATCTTCCAAAGGAACAGCTACTCCTAAACGAACCCAAGGAATTTCCCCTCGATCGTTCAGGGTCACGGCACCACTGCGACTGCCGGCGTCATAGAGAGCCCCCTCCCCTTTCCACCGAAAAACCTGCGCTCCGGCATAACCTAATCGCAAATAGACGGGATAAGGGTTACTCAGCGCCAAGCGCGCGCTTGGCCAAAGAGGAGCCCGCAAATGGGAAAAAGCCCCCTCTTGTAACGGCTCTTTCGAGCGAAATTCGTCCTGGAATAAATTCGTCAATTCCGCTGTTTCGGTAATTTCAAGTTTCGAATCTTTCGGCCAAAAAGCCGGAAACTCCTCTAGCAAAACACTTCCCAAAACACCATCTCTAGCCCCAACATATTCCACCCTTTCCCCCCAATTGCGGCTATCCACATACCCCGCCCCGCAATCAAGCGTAAACAAGGTGCATAAACTGAATAGCGCCACAAACTCTTTCTTCACCATTTCAGCGTCAGCTCCGTTTTAAAATCCCAGCGCATCCGCCCAATCAAGTCATCTCGATCACTGCTATTGGCGGGAACATCGGGCAATCCATTGCGCGCCAATATGGTATTGCCCAGCTTCACCCATAAAGAAATCTCATCTCCGATGGCTTGCTCCAACGCGCAGCTCACCCGCACACCGCGCGGCGCATAAGAAGCAAAAAGCGACTCATAGACAATAGAGCCCAAAGAAGTGCGGCTCCAATAGGGCTCTATGCTGGACATATAAAGATAATGATTGCCAAATAACGGCGCTCCCAAATCAAAATAAGCGATTTTTCCGGCAAGTTTCATTCCCGCGACGGGCTTTATGGAACTTCTGAAATAAATATCACGTCCGTAAGTCTTTTCGGCAGAAAAATGTTGCGCCCAATTTTGAGCGTAGTCAAAACCGAGAGCGAATTTAGCAGCCTTAGTCTCCCACGCGCCCTCCAAGCGCCACCGGGCATCCCAAATATCGATCGTTTCCGGATGGTAGCGCGCGTCAACAAAATATGGTTCGCGGCTAATATCCCATCTGCCATAAAGCTTCACGCGTTCCGTCAGCTCCCAATCGTCATCCAACCTCAACTGCGAGCTGACCCTCGAGCCTGGCTGTCCGTGCGACTGGTTGTCACCGGAAAATTCACTTTTTATGTTTTGATCCAAAAAGAACTGCGCGCCCAAATTGTGACTGCTCAAGCTTTGAAAGTGGCTTGCGAAAAATCCTTGGCGATTGGCCGCGACGGCCGAACCCCAACGAACGGCATCCGCCTGTCTTGAAAAATAGAACGGACTTAAATAAAAAGCTCCCAAAGTGGTTTTTTCTTGACTCACCGCAAATACGCAAGCCGGCGCTACATGACCCTCCCAAAAACTAAAGGCGGCTTCAGAGGAAAACTTCGCGTTTTCTCGTATAGGCAAGACAATATCCGCGCTTAAGAGCCGCGCGGTGTCACCCCGAAAAGCCCATGCCCAGCTATTAGCAATGCCGGGCTGGTCAATACTCGGATTTGGCTCAACGCGATGATCAAAACTAAAAGCCGCGAAGCCAAAACCAATGCTTCGCTCTTGATCCCTTTTCTCTATTCGTAAAATTCCTCCCATTTCATGCAACGCATCCTGTCTTTCTAAATCCAAAGTTCTGCCTAACTCCCCGTAATATCGATCACGCAGAGTTCTTAAATCCTCAACATAAGCGCCATCCGAGGACAAGCGCCCATCCAGCGGCGTTCGCGTAAACGCAAACGCCGCCTTCCATCCGCTCCAAGATCGCTCGGCGCCAACACCAAAGAATCCATTGTTATCGTAGCTTGAGCGATTGGCGTTTAAATCAACTTCTGTTTTTTTAATTAAAAAAGGCCGATAAGAATCACCCGGTCTGGCGCTTAGGGCCAAACCCTGGCCCCACCCTAAAAGAAAATCGCCTCCCATTACTTCCCAGTCGGGATTTTCCCAGGCGATACTCCAATTACGAAGCAAATAGCCTTTCCCAAAATTATCCGGCGACACCGGAGGCTCGCTGGCGCCGAAAGCCGTGTTATCCCGTCTTAAAAGCGTGAAATCAGCTCCAAGTTTGCCGGAAGAATCAGTCCGCCAGCTCAAGGAAGTGCGATTGTAAAGGTAGAGGGGATTGACGAACTCATTCGGCGTAGTGGAGGTGAAATTATCCGCGCTTGGCTTATTAGAGCGAAAGCGCCAAACGCTTTCCCCCGAAAACTCATATTTTAGAGGAAGCGTTTGGCGCGGCTCAAAGACATCGGAAAAACCCTCAACCGTGTCTTGCTTAGCAGGCTCTTCCCCCCGAATCAGAGATAAATCTTGAGCACAGATAGGGAATACAAAAAGAATTAAAACAATCGAAAGAAACACAGGGAGAGATTGTATCAGCTTAAACCCGGAATCGACCGGGCGTTAGCCCAAAAGGGCCCTGAAAAAACTTTACTTCGAACTTGGCGGGGCCACGCGCAAAGCCTCCAAAGCCTTCTCTAAAACCTTATCAGTCACCGACTTCGCGGGCTTTTGGCCCATCAAACAAGCGTATTTATATTCTGAAACATCCGCGGCCTCTTTAAAGGTTATTTCAACCGGAACATCGGGAGTCAAACCGCCCTCGCCGCTTTTTTCACCTTCAATGCCTCTTCCCGAAGGCAAATAATAGCGAGCAATAGTGTATTTGATCGCGTAACCGGGCTCTGGAATATTTTCACGCATCGTCTGCACCGATCCCTTGCCATAGCTATGCGAACCCACCAGCTTTGCCCTTTTGGTATCTTGCAAAGCGCCTCCCAAAATTTCACTAGCGGAAGCAGATCCCTCATTGATCAAAACGACAACCGGAAGATTTGTATACACTCCGTCCGCTTCAGTTATGTGAGACTCACTCGCGTGCTGCCCTTTCATGGTAATTACCGTTTGCCCAGCTTTTAGAAAATAGCCGGCAATCTTTACAACTTGATCCACGCTGCCCCCGGGATCGTCTCGTAAATCAATCACCAATTTTTTCATGCCTTGACCATTCAACTTATCCAGCGCCTTCTTAAACTCTTGGGCGCAATTGCTATCAAAGGTCTGTATGGCAATATAGCCTACCGATGGGGCAACCATAGCGAAATAAATGTTAGGGGTCGTGACCTGGGCGCGTTTAATGACTACTTGCCTTGGAGCGCCCAGTTTGTCTCCACCGGTCGAGCGCACCGTCAGCGTTACGGAGGTGCCGGGATCACCGCGAATTTTCGTTACCGCCTCATCAAGATTCATGCCGTCAGTCTTCTCATCATTGATCTTCAGAATTAAATCGCCCGCGTTAATGCCGGCATGGGAAGCGGGACCATTAGGAATGGGGAACTTAACAAGCACGGGGCCGTCCCTGCCTTGCTTCATTAGAGTAGCGCCGATGCCACCTAAAGAACCCTGTAAAGAAATTTTGAAATCTTTCCACTCTTTGGGATTGAAAAGGTGAGAGTGCGGGTCGAGGGCTTGTAACATTCCCTGCAATGCCCCGTCACGCAACTCTTTACCGTTAACATCCCTGACATAAACCTGGCGAAGAAAATCCGCTAGGCCTACTACAGCACCCGCCAGTTCCTGATTCTCCGCATCGTTCTGATCCCTCAAAAGCAACATCTCTCGGATGGTCTCAGCCAAATCATTAGGATCAACGGACTCGGAACTATCTGGAGAGCTGACGACAGGTGGTAAAGGCGGGATCGATTTGGGAGCAAGAACGGGAGCTGGCAATGCCGCTCCTGGAACAGCAAGCGGCACGAGGAAGGCGGCTTCCGGCGCGGAAAGATCCACCACCGGCAAGGCCGAATGGCGGCCCGAGCCATCAAAAAATCTTTGCAGTTGCTTGCCGGAAGAATCGGCAAAAGTCAGGAAAGGGACAACAATTAAAACCGCGAGAACCTGTAATCTTTTCATGGACAATCTCCTTCTATTTTTCATACGAACTCCCACACTATACAAGAGCAGTCAAAAATCCGCCTGAGTCTTTAGGGATAACTCGCCTGAGCCTTAAGGGCAACCCAAAAACAGGACTAAAGTCCCTAAGAAACTCGCAATTTGATGATTTTTTCTTGACCGGTGTCTTCGTTTACGTTGTTAATTTTCGTAAAGAAACCCTCTTTGTACTTTATCGCAAACTCTTCTGGACCCATAGTCTCAAGTAAATGAAGATTATTTCTGGCAATTTTATAGTCGGGATTTACGCGGATGGCAGAACGAAGCATTTCCAAAGCCCTCTCTCGGTCCCCCAACATAATGTAAGCGGTTGCCCAATTACCAAAAAGTCTGAAGAGTTCGGGATGGTTTTTCAAGAGAGGGTAGGCTCTCACGTAGCACTCTATGGCTTGGTTTGCCCGACCCTTCGCTAAATGACCCCGAGCCTCCCTGCTCAGCGCAGACCCCTCGTTTTCCTGCGACCCCACTTCAATCTTTCTTGGAATAACTTGATAACCAATTTCACTTTCGGGATTTCCCAAAGCTCGGCGTTCTTCCAAAATCTTCTTCCTTGGCGTTTCCCCGTCTAGCTCTTTCTGCGGTGTATCCAACCACCGCGCGCTGATTTTTTTACTTTCCTCTTGAACTTTTTCTAATTCCTCTATGTTTTTTTGATCCACACTAGCACCAACTAAACGCATTAAGTCATGAATAAGCCTTTTTTCCATGGGACCCTTTTGACACATCTTCTCATCAATAAATGGTTTGTGTCTGGGGATCATTAGGTTCCATAAAGCGTTAAGAACTTCGGCAACGTCCTCCGCGTCTGACAAAGAAGGCGCAACGCGCAAAAGGCGCTCAACAATTGGTGGCGGGTAATCCTGATCATTTTTTAGGGCTGTCTCTATCTCGCTTTCTATTTGGCCCACGGTAATATCTCTTACGTGCCACCGCTCCAAAAAAGAAGCGAGCTTTGCTTTGATCCTCGGAATGCCTTCCTGCTCCCATTGCACCTTAGGCATAAAAAGAAACAAGAGTTGACGCGGACGAATAGTTTCCGAGTTTAGTTTAGTTTTTTTATTATTAAACTCTCGATCCATGGTATAGCGCGCCTCATCTGGCAGCACGCTAACAAAGCCAGACATTGACCAGTGGTCGTCAAAGCTAACAAGACGGGTGATAAAATACATGCCTTTTTCAGCCTGGTTTGAACCCAATTCCTCCACAACACGAAACGTGTCTCCATCGGGCATTGCCTTTAAGCGCATCCATGAACCCGAACGCAAATCTTCCAACCTAAAAATGCCAAAACGGTTTGTTTTTAAAAACTCTTCGTAAATAGCCAACTCCTGACTCTTTAGTTTTTTCACGTGAGATTCAATGAATAATTCTAGCGGCGTCAAGTTGCGGCTTGTCAGCTTACGATCAAAAAGAAACCAGTCCTTAAACAGGGCCATCGCCAGTATCACGTTGTCTTCTGGTATTCTTTGAGGATTCACAAAAAACTCATGTAGCGCGGTAAATTCTTCGTTACGCACACCAGGCGCGTACTGCGCCCAACCTGTAAATTTATTGAAATATTTGTGCGCTTGTGATTTCATAAGGCTTACTCCGTTTACTTATCTTGCCTGGCTCGCCTCTGGTTACCAATAGATATAAACCCTCTACTTCGTCACCAAATTTGAAACAACACCTACCAGGTGACCCACAAAACCGCCCACGACATTACCAACCGCCGCACCAACGAACAGGCCAGCGAGGACACCGACAACGCCTGCAGGACCGAACACAGCAACAGCAGAAAATCCTAAACCGCCTCCGGCGACGGCACCCACAACGGCACCCAATTTAGCTCCAAATTCTGCGTAGCGAACCACTCTTTTTTCTTGGGAGCTATCCGCAACAACTTGAATACGAATGCCAGCAGTTTGTATTGGTATTCGGGAGATTGTTCCCAAGTGAATTCCGGAATCGCTTTGTGAACGCATACCACCAACGACTGCGACAGAAACGGGCAAGAAAATACCTTTTTTTATGATCTGGCTTCTGGCGAAGCGCTGATCCGTTACACTGTGCAACTCAGACCAACGATCTGCCAGAAGTAAAGCTGGCTTCCCGGCCAATAATAAAGACAGAGTCAGCACGCATTTCCCACTACTTACTTGTTTTTGTCGATTAGACATTTTCAATTCACCTCCATGTGAAATTCATGCCCCTCACAGAACCGTGCGCGTGGATTTCCCATACACGGCTCTTCAACAGAGCATCCCTGATTACGCAAAAGCATAAAGATTGTGATAGATTCTGGGTTGCGGCAATGGATTCCATGTTCTGCCGCTAGATCCGTCAAAGATAGAAGCGGGGACTTGTGAGGCTTGCTCGGTGGGAGTTCCTATGTTGGTGATGGCAGAGGCGGGAATGGTTTGTGCGAGAACAAGAAAAGACAGACAGAAACTTAAGAATTTACGCAATGACGAAATTATAACAATGCTCAGCAAAATCACCTAGGGTCTTTGGGACTATTTTTGTGTAGGACTTTTGGGCCCATAAATTTTGCCCGAAAGGCCTATGAGGCTAAAGCGGGCCAATAGGGTAGGCGGGAAGGGTGAACTTGTCCCAGAGAGTACGGTCAATTCGGCGGGTGCGCGCAATCGCCTCAAAAAGGTCCGCCGATCGAACACGCGTGCGTTTAAGATCGGGTTTTGAAAAGTCAACACTAAATAGTCCGTAACGAGCATCAACTCCCAAATTCCATTCAAAATTGTCGCTCAGCGTCCAGAAATAGTAACCACGAACATCGTAGCCGTCGGCAATCGCTCGCGCGACCGTGTAGAGATGTTCCAAGAGATAACATGGCCGCCGATCATCGCGCGCGTCGGATATTCCGTTTTCGGTAATGACTAGCGGTAATTTATAAGCCGCGAGTTCCTCGATAACTCGCCGCAATCCATCGGGGGCTATTTCTTCATACATATCGGAATGCGGAGCGTCACGGTCGTACTCACGCGTGTCAATGTGCGGCGTGCCCTTAACCGGCGATAATGGGCCCAAAATACCGCCGCCTTCAACACGAATTCTTTGGTAATAGTTGATACCAATGAAGTCGAGAGTGTGCTCAAGCTCAGGGACACGCTCCTTAAACGCGTCAGTCTGTTTCTCTGTTTCGATATTGAAATCCATATCCACCACGCCTTTGGTAATCGCGTTAATGAAATGGCGATTCGCGACATAGTCAACACGCGCCGCCGCGTCAATATCGGCGGCTCGCTTAAGGCGCATGGGTACAGGATCAACCGCAATAGTCTCAAAACCAACGAACGCCGCGACGCCATCGCCGTCGGCATCCAGTGTGTCGAGTTTGTGAATGCGATGATACACGCCCGCGTTTAAATACATCAGGTTAACTAAGGCGCGCTTGCCGGCGGCAAAATCGAGATGATGGCCCGGGGGATGAACACCTTCAATGTAACCGCCACCCACAATTGTCCAAGGCTCCTCAAAGGTAACCCAATCGTCAACCAAGGGTGCTAGAGCGGGGACAACATAGTCAACGACAGGTAAAAACGCGTCAACGAAAGCGCGATCCGGGCGGCTAAGAAGATCGACACCGGTCTTGGGTGACTGAACCCAGGCAGGTGTAACCCAGTGGAAAAGGACAATAAGCGGCTTAAGTTTCCGCGCGCGCATGGCTTTGACGATAGCGACGATGCGCTTAAGCTCGGCCTTATCGAAACGGCCGGGAGCGGGCTCCAAGCGCGCCCAATCTATCGCGTAGCTAAAACTCGTGGCGCCAAGCGCCACCGCGCGATCGAGTTCCGCCTCGTAGCCACCCAAAAAACCGCAACCGTGATCACTGGTCTGTCCGCGATCAATCTTACCCATCTCCTCCCACTCGCTCCAGTTGCTGGCAACCTTCGAGCCGTTCGCGCGAAGCGCGCCTTCCGATTGATAGCCGACGGTGGCAAATCCAAACTGAAAATTACGCGGAAATGTCGCGGGCAACACGGGATTTTGAATCGTTCGCACGCGCCGGGTGGGATCCGGGGGTTCAGACCAAAAAAAGAAACGATAAATAATCAAAATGGACGCTACCAGCACAGCCGCCAGCACGCCTATCCAACGCGTTTTTCGTGAATTCATAATCTAGATCCTTCTTTCTTTATAGAAAATAATGGAATCAGGATGACAGCACCGAGGGCAATAAAATTCCTACTTTTCATAACGCTCGAGATACGCGTCACGGACTAAATCCAAAACTTTCTTTTTAAATTCTTTATCACGCGCGACAAAAAGATCATCCCAGCGTTTCGTCCGAGAATTGTATTGCGCGGGATAGGCAATCCACCAATGTCTAGGATCACTGCTCCAAGCGCTCTCCATTAAAGTAACCTTGATGGCCAACTCTTTATCCAGCCAAATTTCTCCATAGGCCAACCTAATGCCTTTTCTCGCGGAAACAGGTTCCAGGCTCGCCAAAAAAATATTGGGGAAAGAACCCCTCACCCTCCCCTCGCGCCTCCGGCGCTCGGCGGGTCCCAGGCCTCCGGACTGGGGGCCCTCTCCCACAAGGGGAGAGGGTTGCCCTGCTAGTGATGACAGAATCGTTTTTTCCAAAGCATCTCCAATAAAATCGATTTCGGGTTTGGGTTGTTTATTTTTTCCAACGGAAGCTGGCAGACGAACGCTCTGCCATTGGTCAGCGAAGTAAGCCTGCGCCTGTTTTATTTCAAAAGATCCAAAATCTAAATCAAAAGCATACTGGTTACTACTTTTTTGGACATGATAGACCTCAGGAGACTTAAGCGCGAACAGGGGCGCGTTTGTGAAAAACAATATCCAAAAGCTCAGCAATGTCCATGATGTCATGATCCGCTCCGGATTCTTTGGTATTAAATTCATCACCATATTTGGCAAAAACGGTTTTCATGCCCAAGGCCTTCGCGCCCACGATGTCGCGATCCGCCCAGTCCCCGATCATCATGGTTTCTTCGGGCTTTACCCCTAACTTTTCCAGC
>OBEQ010904063.1_pt1 | contig 19301 bp, 17 predicted proteins | sample 1670901 | NCBI WGS metagenome assembly OBEQ01 (sample SAMEA104232315, study PRJEB22302) | groundwater metagenome | biome: forest; feature: aquifer; material: groundwater | place: USA | collected 2011-08-07 | depth 5.4 m
ACGATGGCGAACGAGTTGCTGAAAATTTACGCCGCGCGCCGTGTGCGAATCGGTGTGGCGTTTTCGGGGCGCGATCACGCCCTCGAAGAATTCGAGGCGCGCTTTCCGTACGATGAAACACCCGATCAGTGGCAGGCGATTGAAGACACGCTGCGCGACATGCAATCGGAACGTCCGATGGATCGCTTGGTGTGTGGCGATGTGGGATACGGCAAAACAGAAATCGCCATGCGGGCCGCGTTTCGCGCGGTGATGGACGGGTATCAGGTCGCGGTGCTCTGCCCCACCACGCTGCTCGCGTATCAACATGAACAAACCTTTCGCGCGCGTTTTTCCGGCACCGCGGTGCGCATTGAACAGGTGAGTCGATTGCAAGATCGCGCGAAACACGCCGAGGTGGTGAAGGCAACGGCGGCGGGCATGGTCGATATTTTAATCGGCACGCATCGCTTGTTGCAACGCGATGTGCAATTGCCGCGGTTTGGATTGCTCGTGATCGATGAAGAACAACGCTTCGGCGTGACGCACAAAGAGCGGTTGCGCAAGCTGCGCGCCACGGTCGATACGCTCACGCTCACGGCCACGCCGATTCCGCGCACGCTGCACATGACGCTGTCGGGGCTGCGCGATATTTCGATTATTCAAACGCCGCCCGCGAATCGTCACGCGATTCGTACGCACGTGGTGCCGTTCGACGATCGCGTGATTCGCGAGGCGATGACGCGCGAGTTGGCGCGCGGCGGACAAATATTTTTTGTGCACAATCGCGTGCAGACGATTCGGTCGATGCAGGACCATTTGTTGCGACTCATTCCCACCGCGCGGATTGTGGTGGCACATGGGCAACTGGATGAACTCGCACTCGAAGAGGCGATGCGGCGGTTTATGCAGCGTGAGGCGGATATTTTGCTCTGCACGAGTATCATCGAAGCGGGTCTCGATATTCCGGCGGCGAATACGTTGCTCGTGAATCGCGCCGATACGTTTGGGTTGGCGCAACTCTATCAAATTCGTGGCCGTGTCGGACGCGCGAGCGTGCAGGCCGCGGCGTATCTATTAATCCCGGCGCATGCGAGCGAGGCCGATGGTACGGGGATTACCGAGAAAGCGCATCGTCGACTGGCCACGCTCGCGCGTTACACCGAACTCGGGAGCGGATTTTCGATTGCGATGCACGATCTAGAAATGCGCGGCGCGGGAAATTTACTTGGCGGTCAGCAGTCGGGGCACATTGCCGAAATCGGTTACGAATTATTTACGCGTCTGCTGGAGCGCATGATTCGTGAGTTGCAGGGCGAACCGGAAGTGGTCACGATCGATCCGGAAATTTCGGTGCCGGTCCCTGCCCTGCTGCCCGCAACATATATCAGCGATCAAAATATTCGACTCGCCTGGTACAAGCGCTTGTCGAGCGCGCCGTCGGCGGATCAGTTGGAACCGCTCGAAGCGGAATTGCGTGACCGTTTTGGTCCGCTGCCCGTGGAAGTCAGAAATTTATTGCAGGTGATTGCGCTGCGGATCGAGGCGATGGCGTTGGGCATTGAACAACTCGTCGTGGCGGCGGAAGGGGTGCGCTTGCGCTTTCATGCGAGCACGTGCGTGAATCCGCAACATCTGTTGCGTTTGGTGGAACGCCAATCGAAACGCTATCAACTCAAACCCGACGGGACGTTGTTTGTGCGCACCGCTATTTCGCCCGACGATATTTTTTCGCCGGTGCGTGAGGTGTTACTCATGTTGCGTGAGACGAAGTGAATTTTTTTACCGCCATTCAATCTCTGCAATTTTTTGCAAATAGGTCATCTGCCGTTTCGCGTAGTGGTGCGTGGCGGTCGTTATGTCGCGCACGACGTCATTCCATTCGCCGCCCTGTTGCAAATAATTGGCGAGTTCACGATAGCCGATCGCGCGCAGTGCGGGCGCCGCGACGCCGTATTGTGTGACGATGCGCCGAACTTCTTCCAACCATCCGGCATCGAGTTGTGTTTGTACGCGCTCGGTGATGCGCGTGCGCAGGATGTCGCGCGGGAGTGTGAGCCCGATCCACTGGGCATCGTAGCGCGGTGTTTTTTTGTGCGCGCGATGCAACGCGAGTGGTGATTGACCGGTGAGTTGCCACACTTCGAGTGCGCGAATGAGGCGCGTGGTGTGATGCGGATGAATCGTGGCGGCGAGTGTTGGATCGCGGTGCGCAAGTTCGGCGTGCAGTGCGTCGACGCCGTGCGCTGCGAGTTGCGACTCGAGTGCGGCGCGCACGACCGCATCGCCGGGCGGAGTGTCGGCGAGACCAAACATCAACGCACGCACATAGAGTCCGGTGCCGCCGACCACGATGGGCCGATGCCCACGCGCGCGAATGTCGGCAATCGCCGCGTCGGCGTGGCGCACAAATTGCGCGACATTAAATTGTTGGTCGGGTGTGACGAGGTCGAGCAGATGGTGCGGCACCCGACGTTCTGCACGCGGAATTTTCCCGGTACCAATATCACAACCAATGTAGACCTGTTGCGAATCGGCGTTAATGATTTCACCGTCGCACTGCGCGGCGTGTTCAATCGCGAACGCTGATTTGCCGACGGCGGTGGGACCGGTGATGATCAACATCTCCCAAACCATTTATCCAACTCTTGCCGCGTGAAACGAATCCAGGTGGGGCGGCCGTGCGGGCAGCGATCTTTCGAATCGCCCTGTTGCATTTCGGAGAGTAAGGCTGAGAGTTCGCTCGGCTGCAACACTTCACCGGCGCGGATTTGCCAATGGCACGCCATGGTCATGAGCAGATGATCGAGTTGTTTTTCGATCGCGGTGCTCACGGAATGTTCCGCCAATTCCGCCGCGACGGCGCGCAGTAGATTTTCGGGGTTGCTCTGCAGCAACAACACGGGCACGGCCTTCACGATGATGGTGTGTTCACCAAACGCCTCGATGTCGAATCGCAACGATGCGAGCCATTCATGTGCTTCGAGCAAGGCCGCGCACTGCGCGGGCGGCAAATCGAATACGAGTGGCGTGAGTAAGAATTGTTGTTCGAGATTTTTTGCGGCGATGCCCTCTTTCAACGCATCGTAGCCAATCCGTTCGTGCGCGGCGTGTTGGTCCACTATGAGGAGACTCCCGTCGGGAGTTTCGTAGAGGAGATATGTCGCGGCGAGTTGACCTAAAGGGCGAAATGCGTCGCCGGTCGCCGGTCGCCGGTCGCCAGGAACTGCAACAGCGTCGCCGGTCGCCGGTCGCCGGTCGTCGGTTATTGAATACAGCGCGAGTGGCTCTTGTACTTGCGTTGCGAGTTCGATGTTGCTGTTGCAGTAACCGGCGACCGGCGACTGGCGACTGGCGACGTTGTTACTCGCCAAACATTTCCGAATCGCTTGGGCGACCAGCCCATGCACCGCGCCGGAATTTTGAAAACGGACTTCGGTTTTGGCGGGATGCACATTCACATCGACGTCGGCGGCCGACATGGTGAGTTGCAAAAAAACGAACGGGTGCGCGCCATGCGCAGTGAAGGTGCGATAGCCTTCGGCAATCGCGTGTTGCACCACGCGATCGCGCACGGCGCGCCCATTAATGTATGCAAAAATTTGCGGACTGCTGGTGCGGGCGAGCGCAGGCGTGCCGCAAAAACCCGTGAGCGCGATGGCGCCATCGACGTGTAGCGGCAACAGTTGCGCAAATAATTTTTCGCCGAAGAGTTCGATGAGTCGCTCCGCAATGCCGCCGCGACTGTGGGCCTGCCAGATGGTGCGATCGTTGTGGAGCAACGCAAAACGGCGTTCGGGATGCACGAGCGCCAAGCGCAGCAACAAATCCTGAATGTGCGCGAGTTCGGTGCGCTCCCCTTTCAGAAATTTTTGGCGCGCGGGGAGTTGCGCAAAAATGCGGCGCAGCGCAATGGTCGTGCCTTCCGGCGCGCCCACTACCGACACATCGGGACGCGGATGCGGGGGCCGCATCTGCACGCACACCGCGGGGCCACTGTCGCCACGCACGCGACTGGTGAGCGTGAAGTCGCCGACCGCCGCAATACTGGGCAGCGCCTCGCCGCGAAATCCGAGTGTGGTGAGTTGTTGTAAATCGGACACCGCGCGAATTTTACTGGTGGCGTGCCGTTCAATCGCGAGTCGCGCCTCGGCGCTCGTCATGCCGCAGCCGTCGTCGCGAATTTCGATGAGTTCCCGGCCCGCCTGTTCGAGCCGCACAATAATTTCGCGCGCGTCGGCGTCGAGCGCATTCTCGACGAGTTCCTTCACCACCGACGCCGGTCGCTCCACCACCTCGCCCGCGGCGATAAGATTCGCGACTTCCGGCGGCAAAATCTGGATGCGTGACATGTGGGGTGCGCTAATGCGAGTGCGGAAAAGCGTCAAGGACAACTGGTTGCTCGTAACAGCAAAGAAGCACGAGTCAATCCTTGCCAGCAATGGTTCACTCGGCCCTGTATGCAAAATACCAACCTCGACTCAGATGAGGATCTCGATCTGGAACTGGAATAGGATTAGAAAACTGCGGATCAGGATTCCCGCCAGTAAGCCGCGCGCAGCTTGCGGAGCTGCGCCTCGGCGAAGCGGAGCTCGGATTGAATCGGTTGAATGATGGACGGCGGATTCAATCGAAACGCTTGTACGACATCGAACGCCGCATCGACTTCCGCAAGCGATCCGAGCGCAATGCTGAAAAAATGCCGACGTTCTTTCGGTGACGCTCTGCCATTCCCTTCCGCCAAGTTGAAAATCGCACTCGTCAGGGCGCGTTGCAATTGGGCGTTCACAGCGGGGCCCCGTGCGCCGCTGCGCGGCTCCGATGGCCCCGTTCCCCGCGCCACAAACTGGCAGAGCCAGATGTGTGGCTTTGCAAATGTTGACGAGTAATCCAGCGCGCACGGCGCGCGCGAGGGGGAGGCTCCATCTGGCTTTGCCAGTGGAGGGGGCGACGTGAGCCCCTGTAATCGTCGAAGGGAATGGCAAAACGAGTCCTGCGGATCGGAAACGGTTTTTTGGTTTTTCGCGTGGTTCGGCAAATGAAGTTGCTTCGTGTATGGATATTGCGTTTGCGTTTGGTTACATCGATTCTGTCACGCACACGCACTGGCAATCGCAGATGCTGCGTGTCGTGAAGATACTCTACAAGTTGAAGTGAGTGAGTCATCAGTCGTATCGATCTCATCGCAGTTCTCTACATCGCCATGATCGATATCGGTGTCGGCGGGGTAAGCGGGTTTTGTAAACACGCCCTAGTAATAGTGAAGTCCCCACGAGCAACGAGTCACGCCCATAGACATCGCCGATCGCATTTGCTACCACGCCCGCATGTTACTTCCCCAGACGTTGCCGAAAATTCTGATCGTCGATGACAATAAAGTAAATGTCGAACTCATCCGTGCGCAGCTGAAGCGCTACGACTATGAGTTGCAGGCCGCGTACGATGGCGAAGAGGCGTTGGCGAAAATCGCGCAGGATCCGCCCGACCTTGTGTTGCTCGATCTCATGATGCCCAAGATCAGCGGCTACGAAGTCTGCAAAACCATCAAACAAAATAAAGAGACGCAATTTATTCCCGTGATCGTGATCACGGCGCTGCAGGAGCTCGACGACAAATTGAAGGCGATCGAACTGGGCGCCGACGATTTTTTGGTGAAACCGTTTAACAAGATCGAACTCACCACGCGCATTCGATCGCTGCTGCACATGAAGACGTTGCACGACGATCTGGAGCGCACCGAAAATATCCTGTTCAGTCTGGCGCGCGCGATCGACGCGAAGGATCCGTACACCAAGGGACATTCTGATCGGGTGGCGCATTATGCGCTCACGCTCGCCACCGCGGTGGGGATGCAGGAGCGCGACCTCGAACACATTCGGCGCGGTTCGCTGGTGCACGACATCGGCAAGATCGGGATTCACGACACGGTGTTGCAAAAACCGGGGCGCCTCACCGACGAAGAGATGGCCGAGATCATGACGCATCCCGCGCGCGGTTTCGACATTTGTTCGCCGCTGCGCTCGTTGCGGCCGTGTCTTCCCTGCATTCGTTCGCATCATGAACGCTTCGACGGCAAAGGCTACCCCGACGGATTGGTCGGTCACGATATTCCGGTGTTTGGTCAGATCGTCGCGATCGCCGACACCTTCGACGCCATGACCACCGATCGACCGTATCGCAAAGCGATGACCGCCGACGAAGCGATCCAGATTTTTTCAGACGGTCTGCAGCAAGGCCAGTGGAATCCAGAATACGCCACGATTTTTATCGAACTCATTCGCAAGGGATTGCTCATTACATGACTCCCGCGGATTTTTTTGTCTGCGCCCTGCAGGGCGATGTCACACCGTGGTCCTGGATTCCCCATCGCCCCTACGTGCTGGGATTTCTGGCGGTGTTTATTTTTCTGGGCGTGCGGCGCATGGGCTGGCGACGCACGCTGGTTTGGCTTTGCAGCGGTTATGTCATCGCCTGGATTTCCGAAGCGCTCTCGATTCGCGTCGGCGTGCCGTACGGTTACTATTATTACAAATACGAAAATTTGCGCAGCGATTGTCTGATCGGCGGCGTGCCGATCTGGGATTCGCTCTCCTACCCGTTCATGATTTTCGCGGGGGCGGGTGTCGCGCGCTGGTGGCCGGCGGGCGGGCGCTGGGCGTTGTGGTTGCGCGGCGCGTTCTGCACGATGTGTCTCGATATTATTGTTGATCCGGTCTCGCATCACGGCGCGCAATGGTTTTTGGGCGACATCTATGCGTATCTGCATCCCGGTTGGTATTTCGGAATTCCGTGGTCGAATTTTTTCGGATGGTTTGTGGTGCCACTCGCGGTCATTGTTGTCAATCAGCCGTCGCAGGAATCGTCGGACTGGTTCGAGTTTGCGTTTTATTTTTCGATCGCATTGTTTGGGTGTGGGATTGCGTTCGCGATTGGGGAGTGGCGGATTGGTTTCGCATCGCTTGCGATTATTTTTGGATTGCTGCTCTCAATTTATACAACGCGTGCAGCGCAACGGCGTCGCACATGTTGATAACTCGGCATAGAATTTTCATGAGTAATGTTTTTTAATGCACTGAGATTGAAAAATAATTTTTTGTTATCAACAGAGACTTGTCAGCGAAATATATTTTGGCTAGCTCATCCGGACATGGATACGATATCTCGTGGTCAGCGCGTTCGTCGGGCATTGCGTTGGAAAGAATTGGCGCTGGAAGAAAAGCGCACGTTGCTCAAAAAAGAATTGCTGGAAGAGATGATTACGTGTGCGACGAAGCTCGGGTTGCATCTGGCCGTCGATCAAATCATTGGAGCGATCGACCAGACCGAATACAACGCCGAAGAACTCGACGCCCAACACGCCGCCTACCTCGATTGGCGGCTGGCGCGTCCGCAAGCCACCGCCACCCACTAATTTTCTCAATCTTCCGGGTGCGTAACGACCGCAAAATGAGTTGATCAAAACCCGTCGTCCGTTCTCATCGCCATATATTTCGTACATAGAGCTCGGCATTCATCTTGCAAACTCCCCTAGCCGCAGCCGCTTGGGCTGTCACGAGGTCGCAACCGCAAGGGGGAGCTATGCGCTACACTATTCAACAGGAAGTCCGGCAACGAATGCTGGCGTGTCTCTGCAGTGCCACCATGTTGATGGCGTGCGGCGGTGCTGGCACTTCGGGAGGATCGGCTGCTACAGCCACCGTCACCGCCGACACCACAACGTCTGCCACGATTCCGGGCGATATGGTGCTGACCGCGGGTACCGAAGGGACCACGACCAGCAGCGATCTCGCCGTGAAGTCGCTCAAGGGCGACAGTTCGAGCAGTGCGGCAACCGGGGAAAATTTCCAGGCCAAGAAACAGGCGCTCCAGGACTTGATCTCCGGCAGCGGCGACTGTTCGTTTACACCCACCTTTGTTGCAGCGACGGAGCCCACCTGTTACGGGCCGACGGTGAAATACGCCAATCACCCCGACGCCACCAGTGGGTCTTCTACGGGCGCCCTGCCCGGGGGAGACACGGGTATTTGGAGTGCGAGTGAGTCGAGCACCGGCGAGGCGTGCGCGGCCGCCAAGGCGAGTTATGCGGTGCAGAAAGTGGCGGCTCGTGTCGACAAGGGTATGAATTTGTTCGCTGCCATGGTGTGTGCTGGCAAAAAAGATAAGATCGACCTGCCGACCAAAAACACATCCGTTGATATGCTCGCGTCGCTGACGGCCCACGTCACCATTGAACATATGACGATTTCGGCGGCGTCTCTCGCGCGCCAGGACGACGACGCCGATGGCAATCCGGTCTATTTTTCGACGCTCGCCGTAACAATGAGTCGACCGGATGGGGTGGATGAACACGCCACATTGTATCTCAAACACATTCTGACGTCGTTGGATAACAGCACCTATAAGGGCAAATTGTCGATGGTGATGACGGCGAATGATACCGGATATTTAGGTAATTGCTCGTCGTCTGGAGAGACCGGATTGGCGCGGGCTGGCGTGATTAAATACAGTAAGACCTCGAGCACCAGCCTGGTCTATTCGTTGGCGTATGCCGACTTCTGCGGCCAAACCACCAATCCGCTCGATACGAATTACGACATCGATCCGGCCAACAAGTTGGTCGTGTCGCAGAGCGGTGGCAGTACGGGTGGATCAACGGGTGGCTCGACCGGTGGCAGCACGGGCGGTATGCCGCCGCCAGGCGGGAGCACGGGTGGATCGACGGGCGGCAGCACGGGCGGTACGGCTGGCGCAACCACGGGCGCTCCAGTAGTGAAAGACTTGGAAAAAACCAGCAGCACGGCGAACACGAAGGGCTGGGGCAATAATTATAATTACGGGTTGTTCCAGATCAACCCGACCGATGGGACGGTGACGATGGCCTTGGCCTGGCAGGCCGGTGCGATGGATGGATATACCCGCGTGTTGAATTCCACGACCACTACCAACGCGGACGGTTCCGCCAGCGGTACCGCGTATTTTGGATTCGGACCGGATGTCGCGGCGGCGAATGTTGGGACTATCTCCGGATTTTTCTGTAACTGGGCGGGCCCGGGTGGTCACATTAATACCAGCTCCAACCCCACCGCCGTGGCGCAGCGCCAAGTGATGACCCGCGCGGTGGGTGGAACCATGTTTGTCTCCGACCCAACGCAATTGGCCATTACCTATGCACCAACGGCGAGTTGCAATGCAGCGTCCTCCGCGAATTTCACCTTCTACGCGGTCGATCACGGTGACGTGACGCTCACGATGGATAACAACGTGCTGACCTCGCACGCGGTGACGAACAATCTGATACCGACGAGTGCCATCACCTTCACCATGCCGACGGCACCGACGGGTCTGTAAGCGAAGACAGTTGTAAGAAGCACACAAAGGGATTCTCCTTCACTGGGGAATCCCTTTGCTGTTTCGTTTGACAGCCACTGCCCCATTCGGTACGAACGCCCCCTTCGCCATTCGTTTTTTTTCACCGGGGGATTTCGATTATGAAACATTCATCACGTTGGATCATTGCGGTGTCGGCAACGCTGCTGACGATGGCGTGTCAAAAGGCGGCGACTTCGTCGTCGGTGGGGGCGCTGTCTCCGGGCGCGGCGAAATTGAGTGCGGGCGCCAACGTCATTCGCGTCGGCGAATATGGTTCGCTCACCGGTTCGGAAGCCACATTTGGGCAGTCGGTGCATCACGGCGTGATGTTGGCCACCAACGAACAAAATGCGTTGGGCGGCGTAAAGGGCAAAAAAATCGAGATCATCAGTTACGACGACCAGGGCAAGTCGCAAGAGGCCGGCACCGCCGCCACCCGACTCATCACCGACGATAAGGTCGTCGCACTGCTCGGCGAATTTGCCTCGTCGCTCTCCATTGCGGGTGGTCGTGTGGCCCAACAGTATCAGGTGCCCATGATCAGCCCGGGCTCCACGAATCCGCAGGTCACAGAAATCGGCGACATGATTTCGCGCGTCTGCTTCATCGATCCGTTTCAAGGTTTCGTCATGGCGAAATTCGCGCGCGTCGATTTGAAGGCCGATCGGGTGGCGTTGTTGTTCGATCAGGCGCAAGCCTACTCGAAAGGTCTCAAGGATAATTTCAAGGAATCGTTTGTGAAAATGGGCGGGACGATTACGAGCGAGCAGGCCTACACCGGCGGCGACCAGGATTACAGCGCGCAACTCACCACGATTCGCGAGACGCATCCGCAGGCGATTTTTATTCCGGGCTATTACACCGATGTCGGCAATCTGGCCCTGCAGGCCCGCAAACTGGGGATTACTGTGCCTTTGCTGGGCGGCGACGGTTGGGATTCCGCGAAGCTTGCGGAAATTGGTGGCGACGCAATCGAAGGCGGTTATTTTTCCAATCACTATTCCGTGGGCGACACCAGTCCGGCGGTGCAGGATTTTGTGCGGCGCTATCAGGCTTCATTCCACGCCCTCCCCGACAGCCAGGCTGCACTCGGTTACGACGCCGCGAAATTGCTCTTCGATGCGATCGGTCGCGCGGCGAGTTTGTCGGGCAAGGATCTGGCGGCGGCGATTGCGCAGACCAAAGATTTGCACGGCGTCACGGGCAACATCACCCTCGACGACCATCGCAACGCACGCAAGCCCGCGGTGGTTTTGCAAATGAAACAGGGCAAACCCACGTTCGTTACGAGTATCGCTCCCGAATGATTCGCGCATGACCAAATTGCTGCAAACCCTCATGGATGGTGTGTCCGTCGGCAGTCTCTACGCGCTGATCGCACTCGGCTACACCATGGTCTACGGGATTTTGCAGTTCATCAATTTTGCCCACAGCGATATTTTTATGCTCGGCGCGTGGGGCGCGTTTGTCATCGCCCAATGCCTGGGACTCACGCTGCCCGGCGCACACGCCCCGTTGTGGGCCGCGTTCGCGGCACTCGGGGGCGCGATGGCGTTGTGCGGTACGATGGGATTTGTGATTGAACGCGCCGCGTATCGGCCTTTGCGTCATGCACCGCGACTCAATGTACTCATCACCGCGATTGGCGTGTCGCTGCTGCTCGAAAATATTGGTCAACTCTCTTTCGTCTTCGGCACGCAACCACAACGCATGCCCGCCCTCTTTCCCGACACCACGCTCTGCACCGTGCTGGGCGTGCAATTACGCCTGGTTGATTGCATGGTCATGGGCATTGCCGTTACGCTCATGCTCGGTTTGCAGTGGCTCATTTTTCACACGCGCGTGGGGCGCGCCATGCGGGCGGTGTCGTTTTGTCCGCACATCGCCGCTCTCATGGGCATTTCGGTCGATCGCATCGTGAGTCTGACCTTTGTGATTGGGTCGATGCTCGCCGCCGCCGCGGGCGTCTTGTACGCCGCGAAATATCCGGGCCTGAATCAAAGCGCGCATCCCACCTGGATTTTGCTCGGGCTCAAGGCGTTCGTTGCTGCCGTGGTGGGCGGGATTGGTAATGTGCGTGGCGCGATGTTGGGCGGTTTGCTGATTGGTGTCGTCGAATTATTTGGTGCCGCGTATTTGTCCCCGCACCTGCGCGATCTCTACGTCTTTTCACTGCTCATCGTGATGTTGTTGTGGCGGCCTCAGGGTTTGCTGGCGCAACATCGTCTGGAGAAGGTGTGATGTCACAGACGGTAAAAAAAAATCTGCGCGTATTATTGTTGAGCGTCGGTCTTGCCGCGGTGTTGCATGGCGTGATCGTTCCAATGGTCGGGCCGTTCGCGGGGAAATTACTCACCGACATCGGCATGAATATTATTCTCGCGGTGTCGCTCACCATGGTCAACGGATTCACCGGCCAATTTTCGATTGGGCATGCGGGGTTCATGGCCGTGGGCGGTTATGTGGCCGGGCTCATCACCTACTACGGTGCATTTTTTCTGTGGGGTTCGACGCAGCTGGTGCCCGGGTTTTTTTCGCCGGGCGTCGGGCTGTTCGTCGTTGCCTGTCTGGTGGGTGGGCTCGTCGCCGCCGCACTTGGATATCTCGTGGGTTTGCCGTCGTTGCGTCTGCGCGGTGATTATCTGGCGATCGTCACGCTCGGCTTTGGCGAAATCATTCGTGTGGTGTTGCAACAAACAAACGATGTGATCTTCAGCGTCGACGAGCTGCGCCGTGCGTCGTTCGCCACGCTCGTGACGTCCGTCGGTGGTGCGCTCGGATTTACCGGACTCCCGTTCTACACGACGGCGTTTTGGGTGTACGTCTTTGTCGCACTCACGGTGGTGGTGGCGTATCGTTTGAAATTTTCCAGTTATGGGCGCGCGTTTTTGGCGATTCGCGACGATGAACTCGCCGCCGAGGCGATGGGCATCAACACGACGCAACTCAAAATTCGCGCGTTTGTCTTGGCGGCGTTTTTTGCGGGCATTGCGGGCGCGCTCTTTGCGCATGAAATCGGCACGACACTGAATCCGCGCGAACTCGGATTTCAAAAATCGTTCGATATTATTATTATGGTCGTGTTGGGCGGCATGGGATCCATATCCGGCGCGGTGTTGGCGGCGATCGTGCTCACGCTGCTCCCCGAGTGGTTGCGATTTTTTGCGGAGTATCGCCTGATCGTCTACGCACTCGTGTTGATTCTCATGATGATCCTGCGTCCGCAAGGTTTGTTGGGATTACATGAATTGTGGGAGCAGTCGTGGTGGCCGCGGCGCCGGGGAAAAATGGTGTCGTCATGAGCGCGCTGCTCTCGATCGAACATCTCTCCATTGCGTTTGGTGGGCTCACCGCCGTCGATGATTTTTCGCTGGCGCTGCCGACGGGCGGATTGTTTGGACTGATTGGTCCCAACGGTGCCGGGAAAACCACCATTTTTAATCTGCTCACCGGCATGTATCAACCCGATCACGGCACGGTGCGATTAAACGATCGACTCCTCACCGGATTGCGCCCCTCGCGCATTGCGGCGGCGGGGGTGGCGCGCACGTTTCAAAACATTCGCTTGTTTCCGCAGCTGTCGGTGCAAGACAATGTGCGCGTCGCCGCGCATGTACACACCACGCACGGGATGGCGTCGGCGTTGCTACGCACTGCAAATTACGCGCGCGATGAAGCCGCGCAACAGGCGCTGGCACTGCGTTTGCTGGCGCTCTTTGGTCTCGACGATCGCGCCCTGACACGCGCGCGCCATTTGCCGTATGGCGATCAGCGCCGCTTGGAAATTGTGCGGGCCTTGGCCATGGAACCGACCGTGCTGCTGCTCGACGAACCCGCGGCCGGCATGAACCTGCAGGAAAAAAAATGCTTACGGGAACTCATTCGCCGCATCCGCGATGAATTTGCACTGTCGATTCTCCTCATCGAACACGACATGGGACTCGTCATGGATATTTGTGAACAGGTGGTGGTGCTCGATTATGGAAAAATCATCGCCGCCGGCCCGCCAGCGCAGATTCAAAATGATCCGCGCGTGATCGAGGCGTATTTGGGGGAAGTGCAGTAATGAGGGACGAGGGACGACCGTTCGCCCTGCTCACTGGGACGAGGGACGAAACAGCGATGCCATTACTCGAACTCACCAACCTCACCGTCCACTACGACGCCATCTGCGCCTTGCATGGCGTGAGTCTGTGCGTGGAGGATGGTCAGATTGTCACGCTGATTGGTGCGAATGGTGCGGGCAAATCGACCACGTTGCGCGCGATTTCCGGATTGTGTCGCATCAGTGGCGGCGACATTCGCTTTGCCGGCGAGAGTCTGCGCGGGGTGGCGGCGCACGACATTGTGCGCGCGGGTATTGCCCATGCGCCCGAGGGGCGCGGTATTTTTGCGAATCTCACCGTCGAAGACAATTTGCAACTCGGGGCGTATGTGCGGCGTGACCGTGCGGCGGTGGCGCGCGATCACGATGAAGTGCTCACATTATTTCCGCGCCTGCGTGAACGCTTGACGCAAAACGCGGGGACGTTGTCCGGTGGGGAACAGCAAATGCTCGCCATGGGACGCGCCCTGCTCGCCCGCCCGCGCCTGTTGCTCCTCGATGAGCCGTCGTTGGGGCTGGCGCCGCAACTCGTCCAAACGATTTTTCAGATCATTCGCACAATCAACGCGCGCGGCACCACGATTTTACTCGTCGAACAAAATGCGCACATGGCGCTCGCGGTGGCGCACACCGGTTACGTTTTGGAATGTGGTCACGTCGTCTTGCACGACACCGCCGCCGCCCTCGCCGCGAGTGACACGGTCCAGCGGGCGTATCTGGGGTTGTGAACCACATTTTCGTAATCGTAATCGGATTTTTCGTTATCGATCTTTCGTCATCGTGACTCGAGATCGTCATCGTGGTTCCGCGCTCGATCACGAGTCACGATTATGAAACTACCGATTGGAATGAGGATGACGAAAAACCCGATGACCGTGTCCCTCAAAAACTAAACGTGCCGATTTTTTTGCGCAACGAGCGAATGGGGCCGGAGAGTTCGACGGAATAGGATTGATTATCGGGCGAGGCGGCGCCGAACATGGCGACCGGCACCAACTGGCGCAGACTGTCGGAGAACCCCACCTTCCCTTTCAGATTGAGTCGCATCAGCGCGAACTGTTGTTCCAAAAACGCTTGGCCTTTGATGTCAAGCTGCAGATCGCCGCCCTTCAGGGTGCAGTTTGTCACCTCTGCCTTGCCGCCGTCGATCTCGACATCGATCGCCGATCCGTCGCCGTGCGTGAGGAGATATTCTTTCTCCTTCAAGTCGATCGCGCCCAACGGTCCGAGTTTGATTTGCGATTGCTTCGCAATTTTCCAATCGGTGAGTTGCAGATTGATCGTCCCGTGGGATTGTTTGAATTGTGCGGAATTCACCAACAACGCGCTTTCGCCATCGACGCGGCCTTCCAGTCGTAATCCGGTCAGTTCATGAATCACACCGAATTGATGTAGTGCGACGTCGGAAAACGCCAGCGTGATCTGCACGCCCTCGTCTTGCTGCTGCGCGCTGCCTTCGATCAGTCCTTGCGCCAACTCGACACGAAAGTGCGCCCACGGATGACCGAAGAGTGCGGAAAAAATACTCGCGCGCAACAGGATCGCGTTGGCAGCGAGCAACGGCGGGGCTTTCGTGTCGGTGGTGCTCCGCAACGTGACGTGCGTTAACTCGAGGCCCGTGACCCAATTGGGTTGCAGTGTTTCGACCTCGAGTTGCAGACCGCTGCCCAACACGCGCTGCGCCTGCGTGACCAGGCGGTTCTTCAGTCGATCGTAGGGAAAACTCCAGTAGAGAAAGATGCAGAAGGCACCTACGCCAATGAGGAGGAACAACAGTGTGCGCAATGATTTCATTTCGCCTGCCCCACCAGTTTGTACGCGCTGACCTCGCGGAATTCCGCCTTGAGTTGCGTGCGCGATTGATATGACGGCGTGATTTTGAGTTTATTGATCCGAATGATGCGCTGCGGATTGCTCTCGAGTTGATAAATAAATTTCACCACCTGATCGAGTGGCGCGGAGGGCACGGTGAAGCTGACCTTCTCGACTTCGTAGACATCGAACGATTCGGGCAGCCCCTCGGTGGGGGTTTCCGAGGTGACGCCCGCGGCCGTGGCCAGCCGCGGAATCACGGCCAGCAACGATTCGCCGCTTTGTCTGGCAAACTGTTGTTCGATTTGCGTCATGCGATTTTTTGCCTCGTTATATTTTGTAATCTCGACCACCGCATCGTCGATCCGTTTTTGTGCGTGGGTGACATCGGTTTCCAGCGCGCCCAACTGGCTGCCAGCCAACGAAATGGGCAAGATGGTGAGCAACAGGACGGCGACAATCGTGCCCACCAGCGCGATCGTTTGCTGTTGCGGCGGGAGGCCGACGAACGTGTTGTAGATCGATTCGATATCCAGTCGGCGCAGGTTGTTGAAAAAATCGCGCATCATGTGTTATTGCTCCGCGTGGGCACTGCCATTGCTGCGATGCCGTTTTTCTTTTTTCTCGCGCTCGGCACGCTCAATCGCCGAGCGCGGTTGCATGACCATTTCCAGCCACAGGCCGCCCTTTGGATTGGGTTTCGCGGGGAGAAACTGCACCTGCATGCCCTCCCCGCCATCGCCCGGCGGCTGTGGTTTTTTTGGATCGCTGCCGGGGCGTTCGACCAAGGCCTTCTCGATCGCGTCGCGTACGCGATCGACATCCGTACCGGAGGCCAAGAGCGTTTTGACCTTGGTGATCTCTGGGGTGTATTCAAATTCTTCCACATTGAGTTTGACCTCGTCGCGCGAGGGCACGGCTTGCGAATACCGCTTGAGTACATTGAGCGCCGAGGTGGCGAGCACGGTTTGTACGGCGTTGATTTTGTTCTCGGCGGTGCTGCGTAATTTTTTGAGCGCGGCGAGCGCGCTGTCGGCGCCGCTGACCTTGGCGGCTTCGTCTTTGGGCAAGGCTTGACGTACCAACTCGAAAATTTCTCGATTGCGTTGCTCGAGTTGTTGGGAGAGCCCGTACCAGCGCAAACCAAAATAGGTGGCGCCCAAGGCGACAATGAGGCCGGCGGCCAGCGCGGCGCGCCGGACGCGACTTTCTAGTTGTTGCGTGTCGGCGCGATACACGAATTCGCCCTGCCGAAAATTCACCAACGGCAATCCAGGCGGCGCGACGCCGCGCAACGCAATGGCGAGTGCGGTACACGCCACCGCCGCCTCCGCATCGGTGCGGTCCAGTTGCGTGAAATGAAAATCGTGACAATCGAGCATCGTGACGTTTTGTTTGAGTTGTCGCGAAAAAAAATCCGCAATGCCCGGTAGGCGCGTTGTGCCACCGCAGAGATACAGACCCTCGACCATGTCGCCCGTCTGTTCACGATAGGTAAAAAATGTCTGGCGCAGATGTAACACCATTTCCTGGAGTGTCTCGCCAATCGCGCGGGTAATTTTATTCGGAATGGACGTGGCCTCGGGTAACGCACTGTCCGCGGGCGCCTGTCCCAATTCAATTTTGAGGCGCTCCGCTTCGTCGTCGGCGACATCGATGGCGCGCGCCACGGCCTGCGTGATTTGTTGCCCGCCGATCGTGATGGTGCGGGTGTACATGAGTCGCCGTCCCTGGCAAATCGTGATCGTGAGTTGTGTGTGCCCCACGTCGAGAATCGCGTAGGTGCCGTCCGGCGGCGACAAACCAATCACGACCAGATTGATCAGTTCCACCCCCGCCGCGCAGAGGCGTTTTGGTTCGATATTGGCGTTGTTCATGAACGACAAGCAGCGCGCGACTTCGGTTTTGCGCGCATAACAAATCAACACGCGCGAAAAATCTTTGGTCGAGAGGCCGACGTGCGAGGCCAGCACGATATCGTCCATGAAAAATGGAATATGATTTTCGACTTCGAACGGGAGCGTTTGTTCGACTTTTTTCGGATTGCCAAACGGCATTTCCAGCAGACGCGTGGCGATGTCGCGACCGGGCAGTGCGGCAAAACAACTGTCCCAGGTGAGCGCGTTATCTTCGAGCACGGCCTGCAATGCGGTGGCGATCGATTCTTCCGGGGTGAGGACGTCGTTGTAGAGGACGCGGCGTTCGTAAAAATTGACGAATTGAAACGTCTTGAAACTGCGCTGCAGCTCCGCCACTTTCACCGAATAACTGCCGACATCGATTCCAAGAATGATTTGCGGCATGCAAAAAACTCCCCCGAGTGTGGCGGGAGCTTACTCTAGTTCGCTGGCGTCTCCCAGATTTTTCTTTAGGGGAAACCTCGAATAATACCCCATCTGCTTCGTTGTCCGCTCATTCGCAATCCTCACGAAATAAGGCTGCCGCGCTGTTTGCCTTCAGCCACTGGCTGAAGTTTGCCAGCTTGCCCACTCCGGTTGCTCATGATCGGGCGCCTCGCATCTGGGGCATTCTTCAAGGTTTCCAAACGATAGAGTGAGCACCCGTGTTGAGACCACAGCGGTCGCCTCGTAATCGTAATTCCTCATTCGTAATCGAGATCGTGATCGTCGTCGATTGCTTCAGATTTTGATTTCGATCACGATTACGATCAGGATGACGAAAAAACCGATGGCATCGACAACATCGGCACTCCGGCACATCGGCACATTCATTCCGCCGTCCCACCCGCCGCGGTGACTTTATTTCGGCCGGTGCGTTTCGAGGCGTAGAGGCAGTCGTCGGCGCGGGCGGTGAGGGCTTTGCCGTCGGCGTAGGGAGTGTCGATGGACATGACGGCCAGGCCCACGCTGATGGTGACGGCGATGGATTGATTGTCCACGCTCACGGGCGAGGTTTCCACGGCGACGCGCATGCGTTCGGCCATGGCTTGGGCCTGCGGTTCCTGCATGCCGCGCAACAAAATCGCAAATTCTTCGCCGCCGTAGCGCGCGAGCAAGTCTTCCGCGCGCACGATACTTTTTAGGCGCGTCGCCACATGATGCAACACCATGTCGCCCGCCAAATGGCCGTGCGTGTCGTTGACGGCCTTGAAAAAATCGATGTCGATCATGAGCAGCGCCAATGGTGTCTGGTTGCGGCGCGCGTGACTGATTTCCTCGGTGAGGCGTTCCAGAAAAAATCGTTTGTTGTAGACGTTGGTGACGGCGTCCATGACCGCCATTTTGTAGAGTTCTTTGTGAAAGACATTTTCGGTGTGATCCTGCAGCGCGTATTTGAAAATCGTATTTGAACTGATTTGAATTTTATCGCCGTCGCACAGCGTATGTTTGAGGGCGCGTTCGCCATTGATGTAGGTGCCGTTGGTGCTGCCCAAATCGACCAATGTGGCGGTGTCGCCGCTCACGTGGATTTCGACGTGCTTGCGCGACACGCGATTGTCGTTGATCGCAATCGTATTCGTGGGGGCACGCCCAATGATCGACACGCCCTGCTCGAGCATTTGTAATTTGCCCACGAGCGGTCCGGCCAGAAATAAAATGTACGCGCGTTTGTGTGTGCCGGGTTCGGCGCGTTCGATCGCGGTCACGATGGTGTGTTCCACCTCGCGTCCCATCGAAATCGGCTCGCTGTCTTTTTTTCGTGTCATGGGGTGGCGCGTCGTTGCAGTGGTTCGCGAATGATGGCCTCGCCGCCGGTGGGAATGCGCACATCGCGTATGAGTGGCGCAAACCCCGGTTTGGTGACCTCCAGATGCACAATGTGCCCGACCGACAAATTGGTGCGCGTGAAGGGTGTGGTGCCGACGTGCACATTATTCATAGAGACATTCGCCCCCGCCGGTGTCGTTTCTATGCGCAGTGTACCATATTCTGTGGGCAAGGCCACGGTGATTTCTTGGGATGCGCCGGGCATGGCACTGGCGGCGATTTCGCGCGTGATGAAGGTGTGGCCCGCCAGAAAACAGCCCACACGATGCGTGGTGCCGGGGGGCAGCGCGGTGAGATCGGCGGGGCGG
>OBEQ010717314.1_pt1 | contig 19299 bp, 16 predicted proteins | sample 1670901 | NCBI WGS metagenome assembly OBEQ01 (sample SAMEA104232315, study PRJEB22302) | groundwater metagenome | biome: forest; feature: aquifer; material: groundwater | place: USA | collected 2011-08-07 | depth 5.4 m
ATTTCATCCCGATGCTGACGGGTGCGCCACCGTCGATCAGCTCGGTCATCCGGTGGACCTCGACGTCGCCTTCCTCAGCAACATAATCGTGGGGCGAAGTCGCGTCGTATCCGTTCGGGACTCCAATAACGCGCAGGATGACAGTACCCACACCAACGATGACGAGATTAACCGCCAAAGCCACCAAACCCACATACACCGTCTGCTTCGACCCCAACCCGAACTGCGACAACGGGTACGACGAACCACCGAAATGCGCCTTGACGGTGCCGTCAAGGTACCTACCCGGGATCCGGTACAACATGACCACACCCGTGACCAACCCACCGAGCAACCCGGCGATCAACGCCCAACGATGCATCCAACCCCAGTACAAACCGATACCGACCGCCGGCAGGATCTGCAACACGATCACCCCACCGATCGTGTGGAAATCGATCGAGAACTGTGGGGAAAGCCCGACGATGACCAACACAGCGCCACCCTTGACCAGCAGCGAGAACAACTTACTGGCCATCGTCTCCTCAGCCGCGGACGCGTTCGGACGCACATACACCCGGTAAATGCTGCGGGTGAACAGATTCGCCGCGCCGATCGCCATGATCGCGGCGGGTACCAGGGCACCGATCCCGATCGCGGCGAACGCCAACCCCGCACACCACGGCGGGAAAACCTTGTCGAACAGGGCCGGCACCACAGTGTTACGGTCCCCGTCAACCGGCACGATGCCCTGCGAGATAGCCACGAAACCCAGCAACGCCATAATGGCCAACACCATCGTGTACACCGGTAACCCGGCCACGTTACGTTTGATCACCCGCCGGTTCTTCGCCGCCAACACCCCGGTCTGCACATGCGGGTACAGGAACACCCCCAACGCCGAACCCACCACCAGGCTGACGTAACTGAGCTGCCCGCCCGCCGGCAAAGTCAACCCGTCCGACGGCGACGGCGTCGCAGCGAACGCCGCACCCGCGTTGCGGAACACCCCCGTCCAGCCCCCGGAGAGCATCGAAACCAGCACCACCACAGCCAGGACGCTCCACAACATCAACGCATCCTTGACAATGGAGATCAACGCCGGGGCCCGCAGACCGGACTTGAAGGTAAACAACGCGAGCACCAGGAACGCCACCCACAACGGCCAGTTCCCCTTGATGCCCATCACCTTGAGCACCGCCTCCAACCCCACCAACTGCAACGCAATGTAGGGCAACACCGCGACGATCGCGGTCGCCGCGACCAACGCCGCCAACGCCGGGGAACCGAACCGGGCCCGCACGAACTCCGACGGCGTCACGAACCCATGCACATGCGCCACCGACCACAACCGGGTCAACGCCAGGTACACCATCGGATACGTGACCACCGCGAACGGCACAGCGTAGAACCCGGCAGCACCCACCGAGTACACCAACGCCGGCACCGCCACGAACGTGTAAGCAGTGTAAATATCACCACCCAGCAGGAACCAGGTCACGAAATTCCCGAACGCCCGCCCACCCAACCCCCACTGCTCAAGATCCTCAGGTACGTCCGGGCGCCGCCACCGCGCCGCCACGAAACCCAACACAGCCACCCCGAGGAACAACACCACGAAAACCCCGAACTGCACCCGGTGCGCAGCGAACGTGTCGTTCATGGCTGCCTCCGCCGCTTCGTCACCTGGTACACCACCGCGATCAAACCGATCTCGATGGGGATGAAAACCATCTGGAACCAGTAGAAGAACGGAAACCCGAACAACATCGGCTCAACCCGGTTGTACACCGGCACCAACAACGGCACCACAATCACCAACCACAACACCATGTGCCAGGAACGACGACCCGACCCCTGCGACCCACCACCCCGAAAACTCCCACCCTCAAAGCCCACCGGGGGGCCACCACCAACACCCGACCCGGGCAACGCATCCCAACCACGGTCCTCGGGCACCCCAGCCAGGTCCCCCTTCGCAACCACCTGACGCAAGGGAAGCGTCGGAGGTGCAACGCCAGCACTCCGCGCGCTACGCCAAGCGATCTGAGCGCCGGAATCGGCACCCGGGGGACCCGTCCCCCAGGCGCTCGGGCCGACTGGTCCGTCCTGATTCATCGCCCCTCCTTCGGTCAGACAAGGCGGCGGGTTGAGCAAAACGCCACGCCGAGCTGGTCGTGCGCGTCCGGTCTGTGGGTCTGTCGGGCGCCGCGTGGCGTTCTCCACTGGAGCGGCTGGTACGGGAGGATGCGGCGATGACGGCCGTACCTGTCGACGCGGATCGGGTCGACGCGTGCCCGCCGGCGGCCGAGGCCAGCGGGACCGCGGCGCAGACCGCCGTTGCCCGGGCTGCCCGGTTTCCGCGGCTGCGGTACATGGGGTCGAAGTACCGGCTCGTCCCGCACCTGGCGGAGGTCTTCGCCGAGATCGGGGGCAGCACCGCGCTGGATGCCTTTGCCGGCAGCGGAGTCGTCTCGTACACCCTGAAGGCGTTGGGCTACCGGGTCACCGCGAACGACTTCCTGAGCTTCTCCGGCGCGATCACCCGGGCCACCGTGGTCAACCAGGCGACCCGCCTCGCAGCCGACACGGTGGAGCGGATCTGCGGTCCGGCCGCCGATGACCGCAGTTTCATCAGCGACACCTTCGACGGGCTGTACTTCACCGCCGAGGACCGGACCTTCCTGGACTCCGCATGGTCGCATGTGGACGGTCTGAGCGGCGCCGAGCGGGACCTCGCCATCGCTGCGCTGGTCCTGTCCGCCGCGCGCAAGCAGCCGCGTGGGGTCTTCACGGTCACCGACCTGCGGTACGACGATGGTCGGCGCGATCTGCGGTTGCCCCTGCGTGAGCACTTCCGCAAGGCGGTCGACGACTACCATTCGGTCGTCTTCGACAGCGGGCAGCCCTGTGCCGCGTCCACAATGGACGTTTTCGAGCTGAGCCCGGACGGCTACGACCTGGTGTACCTCGATCCGCCGTACGCCCCACCCCGCGACGACAACTGCTACGTCAAGCGGTACCACTTCCTGGAGGGGCTGGCCGTCTACTGGCGGGGGCAGCAGATCCTCCAGCACACCCGGACCCGCAAGCTGGCGAAGCGGTTCACCCCATTCTCCTACAAGCACTCGGTCACCGACGCGCTGAGCCGGCTCTTCGAGCGGTTCGCCTCGTCGACGATCGTGCTCTCCTACTCGTCGAACGCGGTGCCCGACCTGGAGACGATCCGGCGGCTGCTCGCCGAGGTGAAGTCCACTGTGGAGGTACGCCGCGTCGAGCACCGGTACTCCTTCGGCACCCATGAACGGGCCACCCGGCGCCAGGCGCAGGAGTACCTCATCATCGGCCGCTGACCCTGTCAGCGGGGCGCTGGCCACCCGGAGCGGCCGGCTACCCCTGGGAGATCGTCTCGCTGTGCAGTGCTGGCGGGATCTCTCTACTCCGGATATGCTCGCCGGACGCACCATATATACGGGCTGGGTGATCCATCGTGAGCAAGGTTCTCATCGACGTTGACGACGACGCGCTCGCACAGGCGGCGGCGTTGTTGGGCACCAAGACCAAGAAGGACACGGTCAACACCGCCCTGCGCGAAACGGCGCAACGGCTTCGCCGTGCACAGGCGCTGGCCCGCCTGGCTGAACTCGGCGAATCGGGCGCGTTCAACGAGCTTCTGGACAAGTCCAGCTACCGCAGATGAGCCCTGTCCGGTACCTGCTGGACACAAGCGCGCTCGTGCGGGTCCTGCGCGAACGTTCAGCTCGGGCCCGATGGGAGCAGCAGATCACCGCCGGCCTCGTGGCGGTCTGTCCCCTCGTTGAACTCGAACTTCTGTACAGCGCGCGCTCCAAAGCCGACCGCGAGGAAATGATCGAACTACTGGCTGCCACCTTCGCCTGGGTGACCATGCCAGACCGCGTCTTCAGCCGAGCAGCCGAGATCCAAGCAGCGCTCACCGCGCGCGGGCAGCACCGCTCGGCAGGGGCCGTTGACCTGCTCGTCGCCGCCACGGCCGACCTGCACGCCTTGTCGCTCGTGCACTATGATCACGATTTCGATGACATCGCCCACGCCACTGAACAATCGATAGTCTGGCTCGCCGAGCCCGGGACTATCGCCTGACGTCGAGCCACCCCCGTCACGGAGGCAAACGGTTCTGACGCCGTCGCGGACGCCTGATGGGTGACGTCACCGGCTAAGCAGCGGGTACCGCGATCCCCCCGCGTACCGCGGCGAGCGCGATGTCGTGCCGGTACTGGGCACCGTGCAGGCCCACGCCGTGCACCAACACATAGGCGGCATCGCGCGCCTGCACCAGATCGGCCCCGGTGGCGGTACAGCAGAGCACCCGTCCGCCGGCGCTCACCAGGGAGCCGTCAGCAGTGCGCCCGGTGCCGGCGTGCAGCACCCCGGGTACCCCGTCGGCACCGGTGATCACGTCGCCCCGGCGGGGCGTGTCCGGGTACCCGGCGGCGGCCAGCACCACGGTCACCGCGGCGCCGGAGCGCCAGCGCAGCGGCGGGTGTGCGGCCAGGGTGCCGGTGGCGGCGGCGTACAGCAGCCCGGCCAGCGGAGTCTCCAGCAGCGCCAGCACGACCTGGGTCTCCGGATCGCCGAAGCGGCAGTTGAACTCGATCACCTTCGGCCCGTTGGCGGTGAGCGCGAGGCCGACGTAGAGCAGCCCGGCGAACGGGGTACCCCGGCGGGCCATCTCGGCGAGCGTCGGGTGCACCACGGAGGCCAGTACATCGTCCACAAGGGACGGTGGGGTCCAGTCCAGCGGCGCGTACGCCCCCATCCCACCGGTGTTCGGTCCGGTGTCGCCGTCGCCGATCCGCTTGAAGTCCTGCACCGGCAGCAACGGCACCGCGGCCACCCCGTCGGTGACGACGAAGAGCGAAGCCTCCGGGCCGGCCAGGTACTCCTCGATGACGACCCGCCGGCAGGCCGCCGCATGCGCCAGCGCCTCGGCGCGATCCGACGTCACCAGCACACCCTTGCCCGCGGCGAGCCCGTCATCCTTGACCACGTACGGCGGCCCGAACTCGTCCAGCGCCGCCTCGACCTCTGCGGGATTCGACGCCGGATCGGCGCAGACCCGGTACCCGCCGGTGGGTACCCCCGCCGTGGCCATCACCTGCTTGGCGAAGGCCTTGGACCCCTCCAGCACCGCAGCCGCCGCGGACGGGCCGAAGCAGGCGATGCCCTGCGCGCGTACCGCGTCAGCGACCCCGGCCACCAGCGGCGCCTCCGGCCCCACCACCACAAGATCGGCGTTGGCCTCGCGGGCCAGCTCCACGACGAGCGCGGCGTCGGTCGGGTCGACCGGCCGACCCTGAACTGCAGCGCCGGTCGAGGCGAGCGTGACGCCGAGGATTCCGGGATTGGCCGGCGCGCACACCAGCTCCGTCACGGACGGGTCGGCGGCGAGCGCGGCGGCGAGCGCATGCTCACGGCCGCCGGAACCAAGCAGAAGGACGCGCACGGAATCCGATCCTAGCCGCGACCTCGACGGACGGTGTGAGTCCGGCCCCCGGGCGCGCATCACCAGCCGAAGCCGCCCGACCAGCGGGTCCGGCACGAACCGGACTGAGCGTCGACGGCAGCGCATGCGGGAAGGTCGATCTGTCAGGGGGTGGCCGTAGAGTCGAACACATGTCCGAGAATCGCCCGCACTCTTGGCCTGCACTGGGCGCCCATGTTGCGACGTACCCTCAGCCCATGACCTTGTCAGCGCACGCTGTCGCCGCGGTCCTCCGTGACCGGCTCCCTGGGCTGCCAAAGAAAAAGCAGCACAAGCTCCTCTACTACTGCCAGGGACACCATCTGGCCACCTTCGGTGTTCCCCTGTTCCGCGAGACGATCTCCGCTTGGGACATGGGTCCCGTCGTCGGCGAGCTCTGGCACCAAGAGAAGTACGGCGAGTCGCCGACCGACGCCGACGAGACCGGTCGCGCCGAACCGGACGAAGCCCAGCTAAACACCATCGGCTACGTGCTCAGCCGCTATGGTGCGCTCACCGGCAACGACCTCGAAAACCTGACCCACAGCGAAACACCGTGGCAGCTCGCCGACCGGTATCGCAGGCCCGGCGAGCGCACCCGCATCGAACTCGAATGGATCAAGGAGTACTTCCAAACCAGCGGTGCCGCTGACGGCGAGGACGACGAGGTGGTGCTCGACTCCGCAGCCGTCACCGAGTGGCTGAGTTCCGCCTCGGCTCAGCGCGACCAGCCCCCCCGGCCGGACAGCCCCGAAGAGATCCAGGCCAGGATCGAAGATATCCGGGCCCGGATGGCCCGCGCGTAGCGTGGCCAGCGCCTGGAAGTTGGAGGACTTCCTCGAACGCCTCGACGCGTGGGCTGAACATGAATCCCCGCCGGACGATCTGAGACCGATCGTTACCGCGTGGATCATGACGCGCTTCGACGACCCATACAAGGGCGTCCGTCGCGAGCGTGGCTTCCCAAATCTGTGGTTCGGCCACGTCCCGAACTCGGACGACGGTTCTGGAACCGTCGTCGTGTGTTCGTATTGGATCAACGAGTCCGCCAGCACCGTGCGCTGCGGCAACTTCGGCACACTGAGCCTGCCGCTATAGATGAACCCTGGCGGCCGGACTCAGATGGCTACCAGCAGCCGGGCCGTGCGCACGATCGGTACCGAGAGTGTCTTGTAGCCGACCTCGTCGAAGAGCACCACCACCCGGTCCCGCTCGTAGGCCATCACCGTGCCGGGACCCCACTCGCCATGCCGGACCGTGCTGTTGACCGGGAACGGTCGCTCGTGCTCGTCGGCGTCCACCGTCGCCGGGCTGGCCGCCGCGACCAGCTGGGCGGTGGACGCAACAGACTGCGTGGGTACCTTCGCCGCGCGCCGCTGACGGGTCCGGGCCGCGGGCGCAGGAGAACCGGCCGGGGCCGCTGACCCGACCGGCACCGCAGCCGCAGCAGCCGCCGCGGCCGACCGGGCGGCGCCGGCCTCGCAGTTGTCGCAGTGCCCGCAGCGGCCCTCGGCCTGCTCACCGAAGTAGGCGAGCAGGGCACGTCCCCGGCACTGCCCGGTCTCGGCGTACTGGCGCATCATGTCGATCCGCGAACGGCGCAGCGTGGAGTACCGCTCGACATGCGCCAACGCCTGGGTGGCCGCGTCAGCCGGGTGGGCGGCGTACCTCGGCACGGTGAGCCGGCCCTTCGCGCCGACGGAGACCGCGCCGACCTGCTCCAGCAGGCTCAGCAGCTGGGTCAGCTGCCGGGCCGGCAGGCCGGTACGCGCCGACAGTGCGGTCCTGGTGACCGGCCCCTCGCGCAGTACGGCGGCGAGCTCGGTGAGCTCCCGGGCCTGCGGCGCACCGGCGGCGAAAAAGCGTTGCAGCGCAACATCTTCCGGCCGGAAGAGCAGCAGGGTCCGGGCCGGCTCGCCGTCGCGACCGGCGCGCCCGATCTCCTGCAGGTAGCTGTCCGGCGAGTCGGGCAACGCCACGTGGTACACCCAGCGGATGTTGGGTTTGTCCACGCCCATGCCGAACGCACTGGTGGCCACCATCACCGGCACCGTGTCGGCCATGAAGTCCTCGTAGCGTCGGCTACGCTCGCCGGCCGCGAGCCCGGCGTGGAACGCCACCGCCTCGATGCCGGCCTCGCGCAGTCGCTCGGCGAACTGCTCGGCGGTGGCCCGGGTCGGCGCGTAGATCACGCCCGGGGACGGCTCCTGGCGGACCTGGGTGAGCAGCCGCTGCCAGCGCTGTTCGTCGCTGGTGCAGTGCACCGCGGCCAGTCGCAGGTTGGGCCGGGCCAGCCCGGCCACCACCACCAGCGGGTTGCGCAGGCCCAGCGTTGCGATGATGTCGGCGCGGACTGGCGGCGAGGCCGTGGCGGTCAACGCCACGATCCGCGGGCGGGCCGAGCCCAGCCGCGGGCGCCAGCCCGGCCGCCGCCCCAGCTCCTTGATCAGGTGCCCGAGCTGCAGGTAGTCGGGGCGGAAGTCATAGCCCCACGAGGAGAGGCAGTGCGCCTCGTCGACCGCGACCATCGCCGGCTTCAGCCTGCGGACCTCGGCCAACCGCTCCGGGTTGGCCAGCTGCTCCGGGGTGATGAACAGGAACCGGGCCGCGCCGGCACGCAGCGCGTCCAGGGCGGCCCGCTGCTGGTTGGGCGTCTCCACCGAGCTGATCCGCACCGCCGCGAGCTGGGCGTCGCCGCGGGCGTTCAGCCCGGCGATCTGGTCCTGCTGCAGGGCCAGCAGCGGGGAGATCACGATGGTGGGGCGTTTCAACAGGGCGCCCGGCAGCTGGTACACCGCGGACTTCCCGCCACCGGTGGGCAGCACCACCAGGGCGTCGCGTCGTTTGAGCAGGGCCCGCATCGGAGCAAGCTGGCCGGGGCGCAGCCGCCGCCAGCCGAAGTACTGCCGGGCGGCGCGGGTCAGGCGGAGCCTGACGGGTAACAGGTTCATCGGGCGCCGAGCGTACCCGCGCCAAGCCCGCCCGGCTCGGCGCGCCGCACGACGGGTCGGTCACAGCCCGCCGGCCGAACGGTCAGAAGACCGGCCCGGCGCAACGGTCAGAGCAGCGCGTGCCGCACCACGTTCTCTTCGCGGCCGGGGCCCACCCCGACCACGCTGACCCGGGCACCGCACAGCTCCTCGATCCGCTCGATGTACCGGCGGGCGTTGGCCGGCAACTCCGCGTCGGTGCGGCACTTGGTGATGTCCTCCCCCCAGCCGGGGAGCTCCTCGTAGATCGGCGTGGCGTGGTGGAAGGCGGTCTGCGTCATCGGCATCTCGTCGACCCGCACGCCATCGATGGAGTACCCCACGCAGATCGGCACGGTGTCCAGACCGGAGAGGACATCGAGCTTGGTCACCACCAGGTCGGTGATGCCGTTGACCCGGACCGCGTACCGCCCGACCACCGCGTCGAACCAGCCGCAGCGCCGCTCCCGGCCGGTGGTGGTACCGAACTCCGCACCGACCTTCTGCAGGTGCCGGCCGTGTTCGTCGAAGAGCTCGGTGGGGAAGGGCCCCGAGCCGACCCGGGTGGTGTACGCCTTGATCACGCCGATCACCTGGGTGATCCGGGTGGGCGGGACGCCCGAGCCGACGCAGGCGCCACCGGCCGTCGGGTTGGACGAGGTGACGAAGGGGTACGTGCCGTGGTCCACGTCGAGCAGCGTGGCCTGGGCCCCCTCCAGCAGCACCGTCTTGCCCGCGTCCAGCGCCTGGCCCAGCACCAGCCGGGTGTCGGCGATGAACGGCTTCAGCCGCTCGGCATAGGTCAGGTACTCCTCGACCACCGCACTGGCGTCGATCGCCTTGCGGTTGTACACCTTCACCAGGATCTGGTTCTTCTCGCGCAGGGCCAGTTCCAGCTTCTGCCGCAGGATCCCCGGGTCGAGCAGGTCCTGCGCCCGGATACCCACCCGGGACACCTTGTCGGCGTAGGTCGGCCCGATGCCCCGGCCGGTGGTACCGATCCGCGCCGAGCCCAGGTACCGCTCGACCACCCGGTCCAGCGCCCGGTGGTGCGGCATGATCAGATGAGCGTCCGCGGAGATCAGCAGCAGTGAGGTGTCCACCCCCCGCTCAGTCAGCCCGTCCACCTCGGTGAGCAGCACCTTCGGGTCGACGACCACCCCATTGCCGATCACCGGTACGCAGCCCGGAGTGAGCACTCCGGACGGCATCAGATGCAGCGCGAACTTCTCGCCGTCCGGTGTGATCACGGTGTGCCCGGCGTTGTTGCCGCCCTGGTACCGCACCACATAGTCGACGCGCTCGCCGAGTACGTCGGTGACCTTGCCCTTACCCTCGTCGCCCCACTGCGCGCCGATCAGCACGATCGCTGGCATTGCTCTCGCCTCCCGGGGCTCGGGTACCGCCTGTCCGACGGCAGCCCCGGGGTGACACGCTAACAAGACCTGAGCAGGAATGATGGCGGGAGGCTGGCGCAGGTGGACAACCAGGTGGCTGACGTCGTACTGGTGACGCTCAGCGACGCGCCGACGTCCGGCTGTACCGGGGGCTGCTGCGCCGACGCCGGTACCCCGCCGGACGCCTCAATCGGCTCCGGGCACGCTTCGGCCAGCTCCGGGCACGCACCGCACGGCCCTGCGCACGGCCCTGCGCACGGCTCCGCGACGACCGCCCCCACCGGGCGGCTGCGCGCCCCGGTGCTGGCCTGCCGTGACGCCCTGACCGCCGCCGGCGCGCTGACCTCGACGATGACCGCCTGCTCGGACTCCGAAATCGACGCGATCCTCGCCGCGGCACTCGACCGGGGGGCGCGGCTGGTCGTCGCCGCGGCCACCGACGGCCAGCTGCGCGCCGTGGTGCGCCGCCTGGTCCGCCGGTACACCCCGGCACCCGGCCAGCGCCCGGAAACCCTGCCGGCCGACCGGACCCTGCCCGACCTGCCGGCGATCGGGGTACTCCCGCTCGCGCCCGGCGACGACCTCGTGGCCCGGCTCGGGCTGCCGCGGGATCCGGCCGCGGTGGCCGCAGCCGTGCTCGGCGGGCAGGTCCGCCGGCTGGACCTGCTCCGCAACGACGCCGGTTCGGTGACGCTGCACGGAACCCTGCTCGGCGGCGTGGACGACGCCGGTGCGGCGGTGCCGTTCGCGGCCCGGGTCGAGGTCGACGACGCGGTCCTCGCCGACGGCAGCGAACCGCTGATCGCCGCGGCGGTCGCCAACGCCGACGGGTACGCGATCGTCGACGGCCTGCCGCTGGCCACCCGGGCCGACCCGGCCGACGGGGTGCTCGACGTGGCCGTGGCGCTCCCGGTGACGACCCGCGGCCCACTCGGGCGCAGCAGCGTCCGGATGGAGGTACGCCGGGCCCGCGGCCGAGCCGTATCGGTGGCCCCCGCCGCCGAGATCCAGTTCACCGACGACGGAGTGCCCGGCACGCTGGCCGGCAAGCGCAGCTGGTGGATGGAGCGCGCCGCCTGGTCCGTCTACGCCCCCTGATACTCACGAATCTTGGTGGCCCGGTGCTGCCATGGCCACCACCACCCACCAGGATCTCCGCTGGTGTATCCCGCAGCACCCCCCGGTGCGGGTACGGTGCTGGGAGCTCACGGGGCCGAGGAGGGGTACGGCGTGGAGGAGCCGTTCTGGCCGCCCGACGACATCGGCGAGGACCAGCCCGCCCCCGCGGAGCAGCCAGCCCACGCGGAGCAGCCAGCCCGCGCGGAGCAGCCAGCCCGCGCGGAGAACCCGGGTTCACCCTGGGCGCGCCCACCCGGCCAGCCAACCCCGGCTCCACAGTGGCAGGCCCCCGGCGTTTACGAGCTGCCCGCCCCGCCGGCAGTGCCACCCGGGACGCCGCCACCTCCAACGGACCCGCCGACCAGAACACCGCCGCCTCCGACGGACCCACCGGCCCGGCCGTCGGCCTTCCCGCTGCCACCCCCATCACCGACGTTCCCCTTGGCGTATGCGGAGCCGTTTCCGCCGGTATCCGACCCCCCGGCGCCCACCCCGACGGCCGCACCGATCTGGACGCCGCCACCCACGCCGTCGACGTCCCCGGAGGCGGCGCCGTACGTGCCGCCGGACCGCACCCCGGACGCGTACATGCCGACCGCCGAGGAGTTCGCCCGGCGCCGGGCCGCGAAGCCCGTCGAGCCGCTCGCCACGATGGGCCCGCGGGCTGCGATCCGCAAGACCACCCTCGGACTCGTCGCACTCGGCCCCGGCCAGCGCGAACAGGACCACCGTACGGACGTGGAGATGGTGCGGCGCAACTTCGGTGGCCTGCGCCAGGTGACCGTGGTCAACCCCAAGGGTGGCGCCGGCAAGACGGTCGCCTCCCTGCTGCTGGCCATGACCTTCGGGCAGAAGCGCGGCGGGTACGTGCTCGCCTGGGACAACAACGAGACCCAGGGCACCCTCGGGATGCGGGCCCAGCAGGACTTCCACTCCCGTACCGTGCGGGACCTGCTGCGCGACCTGCACCACTTCCAGGGGGCTGCGGGGCGCATCGGCGACCTGTCGCAGTACGTACGCGCCCAGGGCGAGGGGATGTTCGACACGTTGGCGTCGGACGAGTCGGCGACTGCCGGGGAAATGCTCACCGCCACGGCCTTTGCCGACATCCGCGACGTGGTCAGCCGGTTCTACAAGCTGATCGTCGTGGATACCGGGAACAACGTACGGGCCGAGAACTGGCAGGCCGCCATCGAGGCCACCGACCAGCTCGTGATCACCATGTCGGCCCGTAACGACTCGGCGGAGACCGCGGCGCGCCTGCTCGACCATCTGGAGCAGCGGGGCAGCCATCGGCTGGTACGCCAGGCGGTGAGCGTGGTGTCGATGCCGCCGAGCCGGCGGGACCTGGACGTACCGGCGGTCACCCGGCACTTCGCGGCCCGCACCCGGACCGTGCTGCTCGCCCCGTACGAGCCGCTCATCGACACCGGCGAGCCGATCCGCTACGGCCAGCTGTCGGCGGCCAGCCGGGAGGCGTGGTTGAAGATTGCCGCCGCGGTCGCCGAAGGCCTCTGACGGCGTTCGGCTGAACGGTGGAGCCGGCGTCCGGCGTGCGGATGGTGTGCAGCGGCCCGCGCCGGTCTTGAATAGGAGATCCGGAGCCTCCCCAGGAACCGGCAACAACGATGGCCCGGCCCCAGCGCCGGGCCATCGTCCTGAGTGGACCCTTTCCCACCGGCGAGGGCCCCGACCCGCACAGTGAGAAGGGCGTCGACGTGCCGACACCACCGCCACTGGACGTGATCACGCCGTTCGACGGTACGCCCGACGAGATCGAGTCGCTGGACGAGCTGGCCCGCCACCTCGCCACCGGTACGCTCGGCGGGCTGACCCTGCAGGGCTTACGGCTGGACCCGTCCGCCGATCTGTCCACAGTGGAGGTTGCGGGTGCGCTCTTCGTCGGGTGCCGGTTCCCCTCCGTCGAGGCGGCCGCTGAACTGGTCCGCCGGGGCGCGCAGGTGGTGCCCGCGTTCGACGGGGTGCCGTACCCAACCCACCCGGCCCGGCTGTACACCCCGGACGACCTCGCGGCCGGCTTCGCTGACGGTGGCTTCGACTCGATGTACGACACCGTGGTGTACGCGCACTACCGGGCCGCGGGCGGTGCCCAGCCGCCCGTGCGGGAGGCGCTGGTCCAACGGCTGCACGACCACGCCATCGACAACGCGCTCGCCGACGTCACCGCGGACTGGATCACTGCCCGCGGGCCGGCCGCGACGGTGGGCATCATGGGCGGACACGCGATGGCGCGCGGCTCGACCACGTACCGGCTGGCCGCCACCCTCGGCTGGGAGCTGGCCCGGGCCGGCCGGCTGGTGATCACCGGTGGCGGCCCCGGCGTGATGGAGGCCGCGAACCTCGGGGCGTACCTGTCCGGGCACTCCCGGGACGCCCTCACCGAGGCGATCGACGCGCTCGCGGCGGCGCCCGACTTCCACGACCACGACCGGTACACCGGCGTCGCGCTGCAGGTCCGTGCCCGCTTCGGCACCCCGTCGCCCACAGCGGAGCCGAAGCCGCAGCCTGAGGGCGCTCCACGGTCCGCCGGGGGCGATGCGGTGGGCTGGGCGCGGCGCGGCGGCCTCGCCATCCCCACCTGGCTGTACGGGCATGAGCCGGCGAACCTCTTCGCTGCGCGGATCGCCAAGTACTTCTCGAACGCGATCCGCGAAGAGACCATCCTGCGGCTGGCCCGGGGCGGACTGGTCTTCGCGCCCGGCTGGGCCGGTACCGTCCAGGAGATCTTCCAGGCGGCGACCGCGACGTTCTACGGCCTGGACGGCCCGAGCGGCCCGTACGTCTTCCTGGACACCGCGTACTGGACGCAGCGGCTGCCGGTGCGCACCCTGCTCGGGCCGCTGCTGGCGGCCTCGCCGGCCGGGGACCTCAGTGGGCTGATCCACCTCACCGACGACGTCGCCGAGGCAGCCGCCCTGCTCACCTCGTAGCCGTAGGCTCAGCGGCTGAGTGTGGTGCCCACCGAGCGCAGATCCTGGCAGGCCAGCGCGACGCGCTTGGCCATCGACTCCTCGGCGGCCTTGCCCCAGGAGCGCGGGTCGTACGCCTTCTTGTCGCCGACTTCGCCGTCGACCTTGAGCACCCCGTCGTACTTACTGAACATGTGCCCGGCCACCGGCCGGGTGAAGGCGTACTGGGTGTCGGTATCGATGTTCATCTTCACCACGCCGTAGTCGAGCGCGTCGCGGATCTCCGTCAGCAGCGAACCCGAGCCGCCGTGGAAGACGAGATCGAAGGGCTTCTCCCGGCCGTACTTGGCACTGACCGCGTCCTGGATCTCCCGAAGGATCTCGGGGCGCAGCTTGACGTTGCCGGGCTTGTACACCCCGTGCACGTTGCCGAAGGTCATCGCCGCCAGGTACCGGCCGTTCTCGCCCAGTCCGAGTGCGGCCACCACCGCGAGCCCGTCCTCGGCCGTGCTGTACAGCTTCTCGTCGGTCGCGCCGACGATGCCGTCCTCTTCGCCGCCGACGACCCCGACCTCGATCTCCAGTACCACCTTCGCGGCGGCGCAGGCGGCCAACAGCTCCTCAGCGAGCTGCAGGTTCTCCGCGAGTGGTACCGCCGAGCCGTCCCACATGTGCGACTGGAACACCGGTTCACCGCCGCGGGCGACGCGCTCCGCGGAGATGGCCAGCAGCGGGCGGACGAACGTGTCGAGCTTGTCCTTCGGGCAGTGGTCGGTGTGCAGCGCGATGCTCACCGGGTACTTCGCGGCGACCTCGCGGGCGAACGCGGCGAAGGCCAGGCTGCCGGCGACCATGTCCTTCAGTCCGACGCCGGAGAGGTACTCCGCGCCACCGGTGGAGATCTGGATGATCCCGTCGCTCTCCGCCTCGGCGAAACCGCGCAGCGCGGCATTGAGCGTCTGCGACGAGCTGACGTTGATCGCCGGGTACGCGAAAGCGCCGGCCTTGGCGCGGTCGAGCATCTCGACATAGGCGTCGGGCGAAGCGATAGGCATGGCGGCACTCCTTGACCCAGGGACCCGTCGGGGACTTCTGGGAGTATCCCGCAGCCCGGGTCCGGCCCGCGCGCCGGCCCGCAACGCGCCGGCGTCCCGCGCCACCGCAACGTCTGACCGCAGCTCACGCGATGCGGCTCGTGTCCGAGTTGTTCCGCGCGGACTCCAGCGGGGCCGCCCGATCGTAAACTCATCCGCGTCCGAGAACCCGACCCACGGATCCCGACGGAGCGTCTCATGACACAGCCGGAGCCCGAGCTCTCCGATCGCGATCCGTCGGTCGGCGGACGCCGCCAGCGCACCGACCCCGGGGCTTTCCTGAAGGAGTTTCTGCGCGCGCCGGCACGTACCGGGGCGATCGCGCCGAGTTCGCGGCAGCTCGCCACGGCGATCACCGCGCCGATTCCGGAACGCGGTGATCCGGTCGTCGTGGAGCTCGGGCCAGGCACCGGCGTGTTCACCGAAGCGATCCAGCGCCGGCTCGCGGGGCGGGGTCGACATCTGGCGGTCGAGCTGAACCCGCTGCTGGCCGGGGTGGTCGCGGCGCGTTACCCGGGCGTGGAGGTCGTCACGGCTGACGCGGCCCGGCTGTCTGAATTACTGGCGGAGCGTGGCTTGGCGCACGCGGACGTGGTGGTCAGCGGGCTGCCCTGGGCAGCATTCCCTGCCGCCCTCCAGCAGGCAGTGCTGACCGGTGTGGCACGGGTCCTGCCTCCCGACGGGGCGTTCACCACGTTCGCGTACGTGGTGAGCCGCTGGACGCCCCCCGCCCGCGGATTCCGCCGACGGCTGACCGAGATGTTCGAAGAGGTCGTGCTGGGGCGGACCATCATGGGCAACCTCCCACCGGCCTTCGTCTACCACGCGCGCCGCCCACGGGACGGGGCCGCCGGGCCCAGGTAGGTCAGGCGGGGTACCTCCCCGTTTCGTGCCGATGCCCGCCCGGCGCAGCCCCGGGTGGGCGTTCGCCGGTTCTGCTGGGCGCAGTGCCGTTCGGTACGCGTCAGGTGGTACCACTCGAGGAGGCTGCAATGATCCGTCGGATCGCGATGACCGGATGTGGGGCATTGCTGGTCGCCGCCACTCTCAGCGGGTGTCGCTCCCCTGTGGAGTCGCCGTCGGCGGCCAGCTCGACCACACCGGGTGGGTCGCCCAGCCCGATCGCGGCGGCGAGCAGCCAGCCGACAGTCGGGCCAGGCGGCTCGACCACCTCAGGCGGCTCGCCCGGGCAGCCGGCGGACTGCACCGCGGCTCACCTGGAGATCACCCTTGCCCAGGGCGGCTCCGGCTCGGGGCACCGGTCAGCGGTGCTGACCTTCCGTAACACCGGATCCGGGACCTGCCAGCTGTACGGCTACCCGGGTGTGGCCGGCCTGGATGCCCACGGCGCCCAGCTCGAGCAGGCCGCACGCACCACGTCCGGGTACCTCGGTGGCCTGCGGGGTACCACCATGGCGGTCGTGAACCTCAGCGCTGGGCAGTCAGCGTCGGCGACGGTCGAGGCGTTGGCCTTCAGGCCGGATGGCAGTTCCTGCAGCGGGTACGCCGCGTTGCTGGTGACCCCGCCGAACGAGACCCACGCGGTGAGGCTCGCCTGGAACACCGACGCCTGCAGCGACCTGCAGATCCACCCCGTCGTCGCGAACTAGAGAGCGGGCGTCCGCTCCTCCCGCCTCAATCGCGTGTAGGCCGCGAGGTGCTCGCCGGTGAGGGTGGAGCGGGCGGCGACGAGGTCGGCGGGGGTGCCCTCGAAGACGATCCGGCCGCCGTCGTGGCCGGCGCCGGGGCCGAGGTCGATGATCCAGTCGGCGCGCGCCATGACCGCCTGGTGGTGCGCGATGACGATGACCGACTTGCCGGAGTCGACGAGCCGGTCGAGCAGGCCGAGCAGCCGTTCGACGTCGGCGAGGTGCAGGCCCGTGGTCGGTTCGTCGAGGACGTAGACGCCGCCCTTCTCGGCCAGGTGGGTGGCCAGCTTGAGCCGCTGCCGCTCGCCGCCGGACAGCGTAGGGAGCGGCTGGCCGAGGCTGAGGTAGCCGAGCCCGACGTCGGCGAGCCGGTCGAGGATGGCGTGCGCAGCCGGCGTGCGCGCCTCGCCGGTGCCGAAGAACTGCTCGGCCTCGGTCACCGACATCGCGAGCACCTCGCTGATGTCCTTGCCGGTGTCATTGCCGCCGAGTCGGTACTGCAACACCGAGGCCTGGAACCGCTTGCCCTCGCACTCCTCGCAGAGGGTGGCGACGCCGGCCATCATCGCCAGGTCGGTGTAGATGACGCCGGTGCCGGTGCAGCTGGGGCAGGCGCCCTCGGAGTTGGCGCTGAACAGCGCCGACTTCACGCCGTTGGCCTTCGCGAACGCCTTGCGGATCGGGTCGAGCAGTCCGGTGTACGTCGCCGGGTTGCTCCGTCGCGAGCCACGGATCGCGCCCTGGTCGATCGACACCACAGCCGCGCCGGCTGGCCCCGAACGATGGGGCAGTGACCCGTGCACGAGCGAGCTCTTGCCGGAGCCGGCGACGCCGGTGACGACGACCAGCACCCCGAGCGGGATGTCGACGTCGACGTCGCGCAGGTTGTGCGCCGACGCGCCGCGGATCTCCAGTGTGCCGGTGGGCGTCCGCACCGTCTCCTTGAGTGCGGCCCGGTCCTGGAGATGGCGGCCGGTGAGGGTGCCGCTGGCCCGCAGCCCCTCGACGGTGCCCTCGAAGCAGACGGTGCCGCCCGCCGTACCGGCGCCGGGGCCGAGGTCGACGACGTGGTCGGCGATCGCGATCGTCTCGGGCTTGTGCTCCACGATGAGCACGGTGTTGCCCTTGTCCCGCAGTTGCCGCAGCAGGTCGTTCATCCGCTCGATGTCGTGGGGGTGCAGGCCGATCGTGGGCTCGTCGAAGACGTAGGTGACGTCGGTGAGCGACGAGCCGAGGTGGCGGATCATCTTGGTGCGCTGTGCTTCTCCCCCGGACAGGGTGCCCGACGGCCGGTCGAGCGAGAGGTATCCCAACCCGATCCCCGCGAACGAGTCGAGGAGGTGTTGCAGCCCGGTGAGTAGCGGGGCCACCGACGGCTCGTCGAGGCCCCGGACCCAGTCGGCCAGGTCGCTGATCTGCATCGAGCAGACCTCGGCGATGTTCTTACGCTTGATCTTCGAGGAAAGGGCCTCCTTGGTGAGGCGGGTGCCGTCGCATTCGGGACAGGTCTGGAATGTGATCGCGCGTTCCACGAAGGCGCGGATGTGCGGCTGCATGGCGTCGACGTCCTTGACGAGCATCGACTTCTGAATCTTGGGGATCACGCCCTCGTAGGTCAGGTTGATGCCCTCGACCTTGATCTTCGTCGGCTCCCCGTAGAGGAGCTTGTCGATGTCCTTCTTGGTGTACTTGCCGATTGGCTTGTCCATGTCGAACCCGGCACCGCTGAAGATCCGGCCGTACCAGCCGTCCATGCTGTAGCCGGGGATCGTGAGCGCACCCTGCCTGAGCGACAGGCTCTCGTCGTACAGCGCCGTGAGGTCGAAGTCAGTGACCGCGCCCATGCCCTCGCAGCGCGGGCACATGCCGCCGAGGTATACGACGTCGCGCACCACGTTCTTCTCGACGCGGCCGGCCTTGTCGGTGCTCATGACACCGCTCGCCCGCCGGGTCGGGATGTTGAACGAGAAGGCGGTGGGCGGCCCGACGTGGGGCTTTCCCAACCGACTGAACAGGATCCGGAGCATCGCATTGGCGTCTGTCACTGTTCCGACGGTCGAGCGCGGGTTGGCGCCCATCCGCTCCTGGTCGACGATGATCGCGGTCGTCAGCCCGTCGAGTACGTCGACCTCGGGCCGCGCCAGCGTCGGCATGAAGCCCTGGACGAAGGCGCTGTAGGTCTCGTTGATCAGCCGCTGCGACTCCGCGGCGATCGTGGCGAACACCAGAGAGCTCTTGCCCGAGCCGGAGACGCCGGTGAACACCGTCAGCCGACGCTTCGGGATCTCGATGCTGACGTCCCTGAGGTTGTTCTCGCGCGCGCCCTGTACCCGGATCAGACCGTGGCTGTCGGCAACGTGCAGCGCAGGCGACTGCGTGTCCGTCCTCGTGGCCGTACTCATCGTGTCTGCATCCGTGAAGCGGAGCGGGGCACCGGCCACCCCGACGTTCTCGTCGTGGGTGAGCCGATGCTCGGTGTCGCGACGACGCTGAGCGCGGGCTCCTTCACGGTGCCCCCCGCGGCGGTCACCTCGGCCAGCTTCGCCTCGAGGTCCGGCACGTGCGAGTAGGCCACCGGCGAGGTCATGCCCTGTGGTCCACCGCCCGGCACCAGCCCGATGTGCTGGCCCGCCGCCTCGAAGCCGACGTAGGAGGACTC
>OBEQ011533142.1_pt1 | contig 19295 bp, 17 predicted proteins | sample 1670901 | NCBI WGS metagenome assembly OBEQ01 (sample SAMEA104232315, study PRJEB22302) | groundwater metagenome | biome: forest; feature: aquifer; material: groundwater | place: USA | collected 2011-08-07 | depth 5.4 m
CGAGTCCGTCCCGGCGAGCCGCGAAACCGTTGAGCGAATCCCGTTTGCTCGGCTCAGCGGGGACGCTTCGCCCTACCGATCCTCCTCTTAATTCAACAGCAGTTGGGTCAGCGTGAGGGGCGACCTCTAAAGCATACTTACGGCTTAGGTGCATCAGGCGGCGACTCGGCGCGTTCACGGCCCAAACAAATCCAACTGCGGCACCGCGGAAAGTTGCTGGAGCTTTTCCCGTTCACGACGGTAGGCAATTAACTGAGCAATGCTGATCAGTTTGATCCCGTGCTTCTGGCTGAACTCGATAAGAGCGGGGAGCCGGGCCATCGTCCCGTTCTCGTGCATGATCTCGCACAGCACACCGGCCGGGTACAATCCGGCCAGCCGCGCCAGGTCCACCGCCGCCTCGGTATGGCCGGCGCGCCGCAGCACACCGCCCTCTTTGGCCCGCAGCGGAAACACGTGCCCCGGACGCACCAGGTCCGACGAGTTGCTGCGCGTGTTGATCAGCACCTGGATGGTATGCGCGCGGTCATGCGCCGAGATGCCGGTGGTGACGCCGTCCTTGGCATCCACCGAAATCGTCCAGGCGGTCTTCATGGGATCCTGGGGCGGCGTGACCATGGGATGCAGGCTTAAGCGATCCAGCGGCTCGGCCTCCATGGGCACACAGACGATCCCGCGGCCGAACTTCGTCATGAAGTTCACATGGTCCGGCGTGGCGAAGGTGGCGGCCATGACCAGGTCCCCCTCGTTCTCGCGGTCGCCGTCATCCACGACGATGACCATCCGGCCTTCGCGGATCTCTTCCAGAATCTCTGGGATGGCGTGGAAGCTCTGCGTGTTCATCTTATGGAGAATAGTCCAGTATAGGGATTTCCTCGACGGTGGTCAAGCCACGCGGGTGCTCAGGCGGCGACGCCGGCCTGTTCCGTCGAAGGTTCAGAGGAGGCCGACGAAGTCTGGGTGGGACGCTTGGAGGATGTGCCCAGTTTGACAGAAACGATCTTGGAGATGCCGGGCTGCTCCATGGTTACGCCGTAGAGGCAGTCGGCCTTGGTGATCGTCTTTTTGTTGTGCGTGATGAGGATGAACTGGGAGAGGCTCAGGAACTCCTCCAGCACCTTGGTGAAGCGGTCGACGTTGGCCTCATCCAGGGGCGCGTCGATCTCATCGAGGATGCAAAACGGCGAGGGCCGCACTTTGAAGAGGGCGAACAACAGCGCAATCGCGGTCAGGGCCCGCTCCCCGCCGGAGAGCAAGCTGATGCTCTGCGGGCGCTTGCCCGGCGGGCACGCCCTGATCTCGATGCCGGATTCCAGGACGTCCTCCTCATCCAGCAGCAGGAGCTCGGCCTGCCCGCCGCCGAACAAGCGGGTGAAGTAGTGCTGGAATTCCTGCTGGATCTTCGTGAACGTCTCGCGAAACTGCGCTCGGGCCGTGCGGTTGATCTGCTGGATGGAATGCCGCAGGTCTTCCTGCGCCTTGAGCAGATCCTGCTGCTGGGTCTGCAGGAATTCCAGGCGTTGCTTGAGCTCGTCATATTCCTCGACCGAGCCCAGATTGACCGGCCCCATCGCGCCGAGCTTGGCTTTGAGCTTCTCCACCTGCTGCGCGAGCGACCGGCGCTCCTCCTCGCCAAACGGCGAGAGGCTGGCCTGCTCCGCCAGGACGTCGGATTCCCCAAGGCGATAGACTTCCTGCAGCCGCTCCAGGATACGGGCGCGGCGGAAGGCGCGCTGCACCAGCTGGCTTTCCTGCTCATTCAGCGCTTGCGTCGCCGTCAGCAATTCCTGCTCGGCGGCGAGGAGGCTCGGCATCACCTGATCGCGCCGCGCCTCATCCTCGCGCAGCGCCTGGGCCACTTGATCCGCCTCGGATTGCAGGCCCTGGTGCTCCTGGGTCACGCGCGAAATCTGCGCGCGATGTTCCTCCACTTGGGCCGTCAGTTCCGTGACTTTGGCCGCCAGCTCCTCGACCTGCGCGCGCTTCTGCTGAGCCTGGGCTGTGGCGTGGGCATGTTCAACCAGCACGTCCTCCATCCGCGAGCGCCCTTCCTCCTGACGCTGCGTGAAGGAGGCGAGGGCGGCGTCAATCTGTGCCAGCGCCACCGACTCCTGCTGCCGCGTCTGCAGCCACGTCTCGCGCTGTGCGTGCAGATCCTTTAGGTCGGCCTCACGCTGCTGCTGGCGCGCCTCGGCCTCGCGCACGGCTTGCGTCACGCTTGCGTGCGTCTGGGCGAGCTCGCGTTGTTGGCCGCTCAATTCCTGGGCTTGCAGCTCCTGGATTTGCGCGTCCTCGTGCAGGCGTTTGGTCTCATGCTGCAGCGCGTGGTGCTGCGCATCGAGTTTCGTCAGCTCCGTCGCCAGCCGCTCGGCCTGGGTCTTCAACTGCTCCTCGTGCGCCACCAGCGACTGCCACTCAGTCTCGGCGTGTTGGCAGGCTTCCTGGGTGTCCGCGGCGTCCTGCTCTAAGCGCGCCGCCTCCTCCTGCGCGCGCTCCCATTGGTATTTGCGCCCGACCCGGGTCGGCACGCGGCTCGGGCCGACCTGCCAACTGCACCCATCCCAACGCTCCCCGCGCTTGCTCACCCACGCGCCAGGAGATCCCGCTGGGACCTGTATCAATGAGTCGAGATTCTCGACGACACCCCAGGAACCGAGCAGCCACTGGGCGACGCGGGCGTAGGCTGCGTCATGACGGACATGTTCGGCGAGCGAATCTGCAGCCTCAGCCGCAGCTCCGCCCGGCTGCGGCACTCCCGCGGCAGCAAGGATAGTGCCGCCGCGGTCGCAATCCGACAGCACCAGCACCTGCACGCCGCCGAGATGGTTCGCGGAGAAAAATTCCTGACAGCGCCGAAGCGCCTGGCGATCCTTCACCACCACCGCCGAGGAGAGCGGCCCCAGCGCGGCTTCCAGCGCCTGTTCATAGCCTGGCCGCGGATCGAGCAGATCCGCCAATAATCCCATCACCCCATCGGGGGGACTGGCCAAGAGCGTCTTGACCGCTTCCGGAAAGCCCTCGTGCCGGCGCCAGACTTCTTCCAGGAGCTGGGTCTTGGCCCGCAGGCTCAGCAGCCGCTCGCGCACGCCTGTGAGGCGCCCGGTCGATTCCTGCCGCCGCGCTTGAGCCTGCGTGGCGGACTCCCGCGCGGCCGTCAATTGATGCTGCACCCCCTGATGCTCTTCGGCGAGGACCGTGCGTTCCTCTTCCAGTTGTTGCTGGCGCTTCGCGAGAGTTTCGATCCGTTCCTGGAGGGCGCGGCGCTGCTCCTGCGCCCGATTCAATTGGATGCCGACTTGCTGCGCGCGCAGCGTCGTGCCGGCCAGCGCGTTGCGCTGCTGCGAAGCCAGCGCCGCCGCGCCAAACAACTCCGCCTTGCCCTGCTCGACGCGCGCCAGGCCCTCGGCCAGCGATTGCTCAAGCTGCGACAGCGCCTCGGACGTGGCCGTTCGCTTGCGCCCAGCCTCTTGCGCGTCGTTGGCCAGCATCTCCGCCTGGTCCTGAAGACGCACAAGCTGCTGGCCGAGCTGCGAGGCGCGCTCCTCCAGCCGCGCCGCCTCCTGCAAGACCCGCTCGCGCTGCGTGGTCACTTCCCCGATCCACGTCGTCTTGAGGGTTTGCTGGCTTGTCTGCTGCTCGACGTGGCTGGTCGCTTGCACGAGGCTGGTGCGCACCTGTTGCAGCGCGGCTTGGGTGGCGGCGACGGAGGCGTTGCACTGCTCAAGCGATCCCAGCAGCCGCTGGCGCTCTTCCTCCAGCCGCGTGCGCTGCTCACCGAGCGAGGCCACGCGCGCGCTGACGCCCTGATGGACCTGCTCACCCTGGCGCAACTCATCCGCGGCCAGGCGCAGCTCCCACGTCTTCAACTGTTCCCACTGCGTCTTGTACTGGCGCGCCCGCGCGGCCTGGCGCTCCAAGGCATTGAGTTGCCGGCGGACTTCCTGCGTGATGTCGGAGACGCGCACCAGATCCTGCTCGACGTCATCCAGCCGGCGCAAGGTCTCCTGCTTCTTCGTCAGGTAGCGCGCGATGCCGCTGGCTTCCTCAAACACCACGCGCCGCTCCTGTGGCTTGGAGGACAGGATCAGGTCGATATGCCCCTGCTCGATGATCGCGTAGTTGCCGCCCCCTAAGCCCGTGCCCAGGAACAGCTCCTGGACGTCCTTCAGGCGGCAGGGGCTTTGGTTGATGAAGCACTCGCTCTCCCCGGAGCGATACACGCGGCGGGTAACCTGGACTTCGGTGAAGGCGATCGGCAGCAGCCCCCGCTCGTTGTCGATGGTCAGGCTCACCTGGGCCATCGACAGCGGGGCGGCGTGGTCGGTGCCGTTGAAGATCACGTCTTCCAGGCGGGGCGCCCGGACGTCGCGCGGGTTGTGCTCCCCCAGGACCCAACGGATGGCGTCGACTAAATTTGACTTGCCGCTGCCGTTGGGGCCCACGATGGCGGTAACGCCGGGCTCAAACTGGACGAGGGTTTTGGTCGCGAAGGATTTGAAGCCGAGGAGATCAAGCTTGCGAACGCGCATGGCAGTGGCGAAGCGGCGCCACTTTCGTCATCCGATGATGTCTTCGCCGCCGTCCGCGCCGATGACGTTGCCCGTGATCCACTGCGTCCCGGAGTTGCTGAGCGTCGCGATGGCCTGCGCCACGTCCTCCGGGGTGGTCAGACGGTGGTGGGGATTCTTGAGCTTCGCAAATTCCATCATCTGCTCGTTGCCGGGGATCTTGCGCAGCGCCGGCGTATTGGTCACCCCCGCCCGGATCGTGTTGGCGGTGATGCCGTGGGGGGCCAGCTCCAGCGCCAATTGGCGCATGTGCGACTCCAGCGCGGCCTTCGCCGCGGACACCGCCCCGTAGGTCGGCCACACGCGCCTGCCGCCGGAGCTGGTCATGGCGAAGATCCGGCTGCCCGGGCCGATCAGCTTGCGGGTGAACAAATCCTGCACCCAGTAGACCAGGCTGTTGCCCATGACGTCCAGCGTCATCTCCATCTGCTCTTTGGTCAGGGCGTCTTTGGGATCCGCAGCGATGTAGGGCTTCAAGGACCCGAAGGCCAGGGAATGCATCACGACGGCGATCTGTCCCGGCGGCGTGGATGCCTTCAGGCTGGACTCAAGCTGGGTGAGGATTTCAGCGCGCTTCTGGGGATCAGCCGCGTTGACGTTGAAGAAGAGGGTTTTGCGTCCGGCTTTCTGCAGCTCCTGGACGAGCTGCTCGACGTTCGGGAGGGTCGCCTTGCGATCCAGATGTACCCCGGCGATGTGGAAGCCGTGCTTGGCAAGCTCTCTGGCAGTCGCCGCGCCAAAACCGCTGGAGGCGCCCAAGATCAAGGCCCAACGTTCAGTCGTGTGGGAGGTCGTCATGATGCGAAAGCTTAGCATTCCGACGACGAACATGCAACGATTTTTTCGCCGAGCCGTCAGTGTGGCGGGTGGTACTCAACGATCAGGTGAAAGCGCACGGGACCGGCTTGGGCCTCATCGGGAAAGGCCGGCAAGGGAACGATCGCCTGCAAGGCGGTTTGGGCGGCCTGCACGAACGGCTCGCCTTGGGGGCTGGTGATCTCAGGGCTGCCAATGAGCTGGCCATTGGGGGCGACCAGAAAGGACAGCGTCACCAAGCCCTCTCCGAGCGAACCGTCTTTCGCGGCCCGGGCCAAGGTACTGCGCAGCAGCCCGCGAACCATCGCGCGATACCTTTCAGGGAGAGGGGCGCGCTCGTGAGCCTCATGGCTCCGGATGAGTGGTCGCGCGGATGACGAGGTCTGGAAGGTGGTGACCTGTTCACCGCCGGGTGAGATGATTTGAGGCGTGAGGAAGATGACCAACTCGGTTTTCTTCTTGGTGTCCACGCGACTGCGGAAGGCCGCCCCCAGGAGGGGCACATCGCCCAGGAGCGGCACCTGGTTTTGGGTGTGCTCAGTCTTGCTGTCGATCAGCCCGCCAATCACGAGCGTCGCGCCGCTTTTCACCAGGACGTTGGTTTCCGCCTCCGTCGTCGACACGATCGGAATCCGGTTGTCCTTGAAGATTTCCACCTTCGACGTGCTCACTTCCGGCCGAATCTTCAATTGGATGTGCCCGTCGCGTTTGATGTTGGGGGTCACAAAGAGCTTCGTCCCCACGTCCACGAACTGAATCTGCGGCGAGCTCACCGTCGAGCCGGTTGCAGGCACCGTCGTCGTGAACGTCACAAACGCTTCCTTCGTGCCCACCAGGATTTTGGCTTCTTGATGATTCGAGACCGTGATCCGCGGATTGGAGAGGGTGTCCACCTTCCCGTACTTCTTCAGCGCCTCGATGACGGTTTGGGTATTCCCCGAGGGCGCCGAGAGGAACTTCAGCGCCACGCCGGCCGCCGGAGTCCCGGAGGCATCGACGATGTCGCTGAGCACCCGGAAGTTGCCGCGGACTTTGGTGTCCACCCCGGCAAAGACCTGCCGCCAGTCGATCCCCAGACTCTGCTCATCCGTGAGCTCCACCTTGATGATCTTGGCCTCGATCAACACTTCGCCCTCTTGCTCGTCGAACGCCAGGATGACCTGCTCGATTTTCGGCAACACCTCTTCGAAATCGGTCACGATGACCTTGTTCGTGCGGGCATCGAAGCTCAACGTCCCCACGCCCGGCGTGAGGAATTCCTGGATGTTCTCTTTGAGCTTCTCGGCCTCGGCATAGTTGAGGCTCAAGATGCGGGTGGCCGTCGGGCGATCCAACTGGGTGATCAGATCCTCCATCGTCTTGAGCCGGTTGGGCACATCAGACAGGATCACGGTATTCGACGCTTCCTCCACGATCACCTGGCCAAGCGTGGACTTGAGCTGGTTCAAGGTACTGGCGAGCTGGACCGCCTTGGCGTACTTGAGCGGGATCACGCGATTGACCTTGCGCTCCTGAAACTTCTCTCCATAGAGCAGCTCGTAATCCCTGGCCGTCATCACGTTGATCAGGTCGCTCTGCTGCTCGTAGGCCAGTTCATTGGCGGACATGATCATCTCAAACGCTTTCCAGACATCCACGTCCTTCGCGAAAATCGTCACCCGGCCGCTCACGTTTCGCCCCGCCACAAAGTTCAACCCGCTCTGCTGCGACAACAGTTTCAGGACGTCCGCGATGTCCACCCCTTTCAGATCAAGCGAAATGATCTGCTGCGATGTGGGACCTTCTGGCGACACGACCGGTGAAGGTTGTGCCTGGCTGACTGAGCGAGCGCTGCCTGCCAGCACGACCATGACCACCAGCCCATAGATGCACGCGCGCCTCATCAGAACCTCCCAACCATCAGAGCGACAATTCGACGTGCTCGCCCTGCCAACTCAAGACCACCTGATTGTCGCGGATCTCTTCGACCACCAGCCCCTCAAGCACTCGCTGGCCCACCGTCACCAAATACGTCTTATGCGTCTGCGTATCCTCAATCACGGCTTGGGCGATCTTGCCGGTCATCGCCCCAAGCATGGTGAGCCTGGTGGCCCAAGTTTGGGCCTGCTCGCTCAGCACCGGTGCAGCCTGCGCGGGCGCTGATCCAGCAGCCGGGGGTGTGGCAGAAAAAAGCGGCCGTGCTGCTGCAGCCGAGGCAAGTGAAGGAGCCGGCTCGACACCGGTGCGCAGATCAGACATGTCTGCAACGGATGAGGCGACAGCAACAATCGGCTCTTCGCGCCTTACTTTCAGCCCCCATCCACCCACCACTAACTCACCACCAATGACGACGACCGAGCCAACTTGCAGCCCACGAAGCACCCAGACCGGCAGCCGCCGTTCGTCCCGTGATTGCCGCCAGGCCGCTCGAAACGCGTCTTGGGAGGACGGCGCCGACTCAATCCGCAATAATCCCATGCGCATCGCGCTCACCAGCCGGTTCAGAGGGAAGGATGAGTTTGCTCACCGTGATCTGCGCTTTCAATCCGGCTCCAGGAACGGTCGCGGAGGCCATGCTCAGCCGTTCCAATTCGAGCGGTGAAGGGCACGTCAGGAGCCGATCCAGAAACGCCAAGAACGCCTCTTGAGGAGCTTCCAGTTCCAGCTCGACGCCCACCCGATTGGCCGTGCCGCGACGCGGGAGGGATTTCGGTTTCAGACTCAGATCCCCGATGATGCCTGTTGCTAACGCCTGCACCTCATCCAGGAGAGCCGCTTGCCAGCGTGACTCCGGTTCATCAGACCAAAAGCTGGCGTATTCCTGATACCGCGGCTCAATCAGCGGCTTGCGCCCCACTTGCTGCTGCAGAGACTTGATGTGTTGCTGCGCGTCTTGCGCCTGCCGGTCAAGCTGGGCGAGTCTTCCCCGCAGCTCGCTTGCCCACCAAGCTGTCAAGCCTCCCGCCAACACCATCACGGCCACAACAATCACAGGATGCCGAAGATCTGGAAACCATCTCAGCCGGCGCATATCAACGTCTCGGTTGCAGCACAAACTCAAACTCGGTCTGGGAAGTCGCCTGCATGCGACGACGATTGCTCGAGCGCAACTCCACCCGATTCCAGACCGGTGATTTCTGCAATTGCCCCAGAAACCCCAGGACCTGCTGCATGGTTGGCGCCGTTCCTCTGAGCACGACGCCACCGCGCGCCCGGTCAAGCGTCAGTTGAGCGAGATGGACGTCCGCGGGGACCGTCTTGAACAGCTCAGCCAGCATGACGGCCGTCTCGCGTCGCGATGCCAACAACTGTTCCACCAGTCGCACATTCTGCTCCTGCCTCACCACGGGTTCGGCGGAAACCGCCAATTCGTGAAGCACGCCGCTCAGGCGTGTCACGTCGCGGGCGCGTCGGTGCGTCTGCACCGCCAACAGCCCAACCCCCAACCATCCGGCGATCACCCACAACCACCCTGTTTGGATCAGTGTGCGCAGGCGGTGCTGCCGGGATCGTGCACGCTGGACGTCGCTGGGAAGCAAGTTCACCACTGAGGTGTCCGCGGCCATCGCCACCCCCCACGCCACAGCGGGTGAGGCGGACACGCCCTCCCCTGACACACCCCCTGGGATCTGCCACGCGTCCTGGACGAGCACCGAAGTCCCCAGATGCTCTTCGAAAATGCTCCTCCACTGCTGCAGCGGACCACAGCCGGCCAGGATCACCGTCCGCACCGGCAAGTCCGGCCATTCCTGACGGATGCTGGCGAAGCTGCGCTGAATTTCCTGCAGCAAGCGCGTGAGCGCCTCAAACGCCTGCTGCCAGTCATTCGCGCCGGCGCTGAGCACGCGACTGAAGAGCGGCTGTCCGCGAGAGATGAATACCAGGTCCGTCTGCTCGACATCCACATGGACCAGGAACACCGGATCCGGCAGTTCCCCGGATCGTCCCACATGCCCAACCCAGCTGGCCAGTCCCCAGGCGCTGGCGGTCAGCACATCAGGCGCAAGCCCGACCTGGCGCAACAGCGCCAACTGACGCTCCACCGTCTCTCGACGAGCCGCCACCAACTGGACCGTGGTGGTGTCGGCTTGCGAGCCGAGCCACCACCCATCCACGACCGTCTGGTCCGGGGGATACGGAAGTTGGGTGTGGCCGGCGAGTGAGAGCATCTGCGCCGCCTCACGAAGATCACTCGTTGGCAACCGGACCAACCGTGTCAGCAACTGATCCCGCGGCATGACGACAGCCACCGAGGCGGACCGCGCCCCCATGCGTTGCACCAGGCGACGGAGTGCGCAGGCGAGGTCCTCGCCTGCTCGCACCGATTCCGCGGCCCAGCGTCGAACCCGCAGATGACGCCCTCGATGCTGGACGTGCAGACCTCTGACGGACGAGGCCGCCAATTCGATGATGAGTCGTGACATCGTTATGTCACCCGCAGCACTTCTTCCGGGGTCGTCAGGCCTGCGACGATCTTCAGCCACCCGTCTTGCCGCAGTGTGCGCATGCCTGCCTGCCTCGAACCATCCGCGGCAGGCGGGCCGGCTTGTTGCGCCATGCGCCGAATGTCCCCGGCCGAGGCACGCCGCAGAATGAGCTGCTGAACCGCCTCCTCGACCATCAGGAATTCATAGATCGCGGTGCGACCCCTGAAGCCGGTTCCCTTGCACACCGCACAGCCACGGCCGTGCGCCAGTTGCTTGGGGAGTTCCTCCACCCCGAACTGCTCACGGAGTATCGCCGGAGCCGGCCCCACTTCACGGCAGGCGTGGCAGACGACGCGGACCAACCGCTGGGCGATAAAACACAGGACCGACGACGTGACCAGATAGGGCTCAATGCCCATGTCCAGGAGTCTGGCGATCCCTCCCGATGCGTCATTGGTGTGGAGGGTCGAAAACACCAGATGCCCGGTCAGGGCGCTGCGGATGGTGATCTCCGCGGTCTCCGGATCGCGCACCTCCCCCACCATCATGATGTCGGGATCATGCCGGAGCATGGAGCGTAGCCCTTGAGCAAAGGAGAGGCCGATTTTCTGATGGATCTGAATCTGGCTGATCCCCGGCAGTCGGTATTCAATGGGGTCCTCGATCGTCAGGACCTTGCGCTCCACCGCGTTGAGCTTCGCCAGGCAGCTATAGAGGGTCGTGGTTTTTCCGGATCCGGTCGGGCCGGTGACGAACACGATGCCATGGGGCCGCGCGATGAGCGCATTCAGCCGCTGCAGGTGATCGGTCGCCAACCCCAGCTTCTCGAGGTCGTAGAGCATCCGGGAGGACAGAATGCGGATGTCCACCGATTCGCCGAAGCTGGTGGGGAGAATCGACACGCGCAGGTCAAGGTCCTGTCCATCCAGCCGCACCGTGATCCGGCCGTCCTGCGGCAGGCGCCGTTCGGTGATGTTCAACTGGGCCATGATTTTGATCCGTGAGACCAGCACCTGATGCAGCCGGATCAGCCCTTTGGGCACGGGGAGCTCATAGAGCAGGCCGTCTATCCGTTGCCGGATACGGGTGACATCTCCATACGGCTCGATGTGGATGTCGGTGGCCCGGTCGCGCACGGCATGGACGATCAGCTCATTGACGAAGGTGGCCATCGAGGCCTCGTCCATCACATGCGCCAGATCCTCGGTGGGCGGTCGAGAGGCGCTGGAAACCGGCTGATCCTGATCGAGGCCGAGCAACCGCTCAATGGCCTCCGCCCCAATCCCATAGGCGCGCTGGATCCCAACCCGGATCTCCTCTTCACCCGCCGGCACCGGCTCGATCTCGCAGCCAAGCACGAGCTTCAACTCATCCCGGCGCTGTACGTCCGTCGGATCAGTCATCGCCAGCCGCAAGCGGTGATCCTCCATCCGAAGGGGCAGGATCAGGTAATGGAGGGCTAACCGAGCCGGCACCTTCGCCAGCGCCTCCGGCTGCACCAGCGTATCCTCCAGTCCTGACAACGGTGACATCTCCGGCGAGTGTCTCATCGTGTCAGCCTATCCCAATATATGCATAAATGTCAATTAAAATTTTCTTTTTATTCAAATATAAATCCCTCGCGGATTCCGGAGAAATCGCGAGGACACGCAACGTGGGTTAGCCGCGGAAAGCGCGGAAGAGGATGGTCGCGTTATGGCCGCCGAAACCGAGGGAGTTGGACAGGGCGGCTTCGACCGGCAGTTGGCGGGCGTGGTTGGGGACGTAATCCAGGTCGCACTCGGGGTCGGGGACGTCATAGTTGATCGTCGGCGGGATGGCGTGGTGGTGGATGGTGAGGACGCTGATGACCGCTTCCACCCCGCCGGCGGCTCCGATGAGGTGGCCCATCATGGACTTGGTGGAGGAGATGGGAACTCTCTTGGCATGGTCCTTGAAGATGCGCTTGATGGCCAGGGTTTCGATCTTGTCGTTCAGGTCGGTCGAAGTGCCGTGGGCGTTGATATAGGACACCTGCTCCGGATTCATCTTCGCGTCGTTGAGGGCATTGGCCATGGCCTGCGCGGCTCCGGCGCCGTCCGGGTCGGGCGCGGTCATGTGGTAGGCATCGCCGGTGCGGCCGTAGCCGGCCATCTCCGCATAGATGCGCGCGCCGCGCTTCCTGGCGTGCTCCAGCTCCTCCAGCACCATGACGCCGGCTCCCTCCCCCATGACGAACCCATCCCGCCCTTTGTCGAAGGGACGGCTGGCCTTGGTGGGCGCGTCATTGCGCCGTGAGAGCGCCATCAGGGAGCAGAACCCCGCGATCGACAGCGGGGTGATGCAACTCTCCGTCCCCCCGGCCAGCATCACCTCGGCATCCCCATACTGGACGATGCGAAAGGCCTCCCCGACCCCGTGCGCGCCTGAGGCGCAGGCGGTCGCGGTGCAGGAGTTGGGGCCTTTGCATCCTAAGCTGATGGCCACCTGCCCGGGGGCCATGTTGACGATGATCATCGGGATCATGAACGGGCTGATCTTGCCCGGCCCCTTGGTCTTGAGAAACTCATGCTGCTGCTCGATCAGGCCGATGCTGCCCATGCCGGAGCCGATGAGGACCCCGATGCGGAATGGATCTTCGTGGCCCAAGTCGAGCCCGGCGTCAGCGAAGGCCTGCTTGGCGGCGGCGACGGCGAACTGCACGAAGCGCTCGGTCCGCTTGAGTTCTTTGAGGCTGAGATAGGGCGCAGGATCGAAGTCGTTGATCTCGGCGGCGATCTGGGAGGCAAAACCGGAGGTGTCGAACGACGTGATGCGCCCTGCCCCGCTGACACCCGCCAGGAGGCTCTTCCACATCGTGGGCACGTCCTGGCCCACCGGCGTCACCGCCCCTACCCCCGTGACCACAACCCGTCTCATCCCTGCCTCACGTTCTCCTCTAATAAAAACGTCCGCACACGCGCTGCGGACGTCTTGCAGATCCTCAACAGGAAGACGGCTATTTGGCCGCGGCCTTCTGCTCGATGTACTTGATCGCGTCGCCCACCGTCACCATCTTCTCGGCATCCTCATCGGGAATCTCGATGCCGAATTCCTCTTCCAAGGCCATGACCAGTTCGACGGTATCGAGCGAGTCCGCGCCGAGGTCTTCAATGAAAGACGCCGTGTCGGTGACCTCTTCGAGCTTCACGCCGAGCTGCTCGGCAATAATCGCGCGCACCCGATCGCTGACTGACTCAGCCATTCATCGCCTCCTTTACATCCCCAGCCCACCGGCCACCACCAGCACATGCCCGGTGATGTAGCGGGCGGCGTCACTGACCAGAAAGAGCGCGGCCTGGGCCACGTCGCTGGGCTCCCCCAAGGTCCCCAGCGGAATCTGCTCGAGCAGCCGCCCCTTGACGTCCTCCGGCAGCCGCTCGGTCATGTCGGTCTTGATGAATCCCGGCGCGATGGCGTTGCAGGTGATCCCGCGACTGGCCAGCTCGCGGGCGACCGATTTGGTCAGTCCCACGATGCCGGCTTTGGAAGCCGCGTAGTTCGCTTGGCCGGGATTGCCAATGATCCCAACAATTGAGGCGATGCTCACGATGCGCCCTGTGCGGGCCTTGAGCATCACCTTGGCCGCGGCTCGGGTGCACAGGAAGGTGCCTTTGAGATTGATATCGAGCACCCGATCCCACTGGGTCTCGTCCATCCGAACGATCAAACCGTCTTGCGTGACCCCAGCGTTGTTGATGAGTATATCGATCCGTCCCAGTTTGTCAAGGACTTTTGCCACGGCGTCCTCCACCGCGCCGGCGTCTGTGACGTCGACTCGAAGGCCGATCGCGCGGCGGCCGAGCGCCTCCAGTTCCTGCACGGTCGTGGCCAACTGTTGCTCGTTGACGTCAAAGAGCGCCATGTCCGAGCCTTCCCTGGCAAAGAGCAGGGCGATCTCCCGCCCGATGCCCCGGGCGCCTCCGGTGATGATCGCGACGTGGTTAGCGAGCCGCAGGGTGGACACGCTCAGTGGCTGTGGGGGTAATGGGCGTCAGGCGGGTGGTCGTCAGAGGAGCCTGAGGCCGGAGCTGACGTGTTGGTCGGATCCAACCTCGGCACGTGGTGGGGCTTGAGCTTGCCTTCCTTATAGAGCTCCAAGAACGCATCCACCACGTTAGGATCAAACTGGGTCCCCCGGTTGCGCGTGAGCTCCTCGATCGCCTCTTCGATCGGGATCGCCTTGCGGTAGGGCCGGTCGCTGATCATGGCGTCGAACGCATCCACCACCGCCGCAATCCGGGCGCCCAACGGGATCGCCTCGCCTTTGAGCCCCGCCGGATAGCCGGCGCCATCGTAGCGCTCATGGTGGTGGCGGACGTTCTGGGCCATCGCCCGCAGGCCGGCGATGCGCTCCAGGATCTCGGCGCCGTCCACGGGATGGCGGCGCATGACGGTGCGCTCTTCATCCGTCAAGGGGCCGGGCTTATAGAGGATCTCCTTGGGCGTGAAGATCTTGCCGACGTCATGCAAGAGGATCCCCGCCATCAGCACTTCTTCTTCCGCCTCACGCACCTTGACGTTGCCCTGCTCGCGCAGCTTCTGGATGATCTTGGAGGCGTATTCGACGCTGCGCACCACGTGCTCGTGGGTATAGTGCGGATCGATCTTGGAGACCACCGCCGAGAAGGCGGCTACAATGCCCCGGATGACGTTCTTCAGGCGATCGACGGAGGCTTTCAGTTGTTGATTGACATCCCGCAGGTCTTCGTAGAGCGAGGTGCTCACCTTGGTGAGAACTTCCTCTTTCAGGTACTCCAGGCTGAAGGGCTTGATGACGAAGTCCACCGCGCCCAGAGCCCTGGCTTTCTTGACCGTCTCGTCATCCTCAAAGGCCGTCAGGACGATCACCTTGATCGTCTCATCCATCTCTTTGACTTCTCTGAGGATGTCCAGGCCGTTCAGCCCCGGCATGCGCAGGTCCAAAAAGACCAGGTGCGGCCGTTCCTTCTGGATGCAGGCCAAGGCCGAGGGGCCGTCATGGGCCAAAAGGACCTGGTAGCCCCTGGCGGAGAAAAATTCCTCCAGCAGCCGGCAGATTTTCTGCTCGTCGTCAGCAACAAGGAGTTTAACCATGCCTGTCCCATTTATCACAATACCGTATTTCACGGAGACTTGGCAAGAGGGATTCTGCGCCTCGATGCGCTCCAGGCTTCCCCTCGATCCCTAGAACCGGTTTCATAAATGCCTGAGCGCGATCATCGCACACGCCACAGGGTCGGGTTGGACTTACCTGCCAAGAGACAAGAGTTCAAGGGGGCAATGGCGGGCAATCACGAGGAAGTGCCGATCAAGGGACAGGACCGAACACCGATGGGTCTTAGCCAGAACCGCAAGATAGCAGTCAATGAGAGCCATCATCTGTCCTTTGCGCCTCAGCTCACGAGCCAACAATCCGGCCTCTTCCCACGTGGCTGCTGAGTCGCCCAGAGAGGGCACGACGCCTCGCAGCTTTCTGACCGCGTCGACTTCTCGCGCATCACGGGCTCCCTGCAGCAGTTCGGCGACGACCACACCCGTCAGCACCGCGCGCCCTCCGCTCAGGAGCAGGGTGACCTCTTGCGTCACCGGCCCTTGCGCGTGCCGAAAGTACTCGATCCAGGCCGAGGTATCGATCAAGACCTGTTCAGCGTTCACGGTGGCGTAATCTGAGGACGGTCCGGTCAAACGTCAATTGCCCACGAAGTGCCAGGAGCTCTTGAAGGTGCTGACGACGCACATACGCCTGAATGGCCACTGAGACGGCTCGGGACTTGTTCTTGGCATGGCTCAATTTCACCAGGTCCCGTAATGCGTCAGCCTCGATAGTCACCGTCGTTCTCATGACCTCTCCCCTCCCCTAAAAGGAAATATAGCATATCGTTTCGAATAAAACAATCAGAAATTTGTATACAGACTTCTGCATAGATATTTCCTGTTTTCTTCACAAACACGTCAGGAGGATGAGGACCCGTCGGCAGTTGTGACGACGTGTGGGATGACGGGGAGGCGGATGGTAAACGTCGTGCCGTGGCCCTCGGCGGATTGCGCGGCGATGGTGCCGTTGTGGGCGCGGATGATGCGATGGCTCACGAACAGCCCCAGGCCCGTGCCGCCTGATTTGGTCGTGTAGAACGGATCGAAGATCCTGGAGAGCTTCGCCCGGGAGATACCGGGCCCATTGTCGCTCACGGTCAGCTCAACCTCGCCATCGACCGGCTTGGCGCTCACGGCGATCTTGCCGCCCCGCTCCCCCATCGCCTGGCAGGCATTCAAGATCAGGTTCAACACCACCTCCTGGAGCTGGTTCTGGTTGCCTTTCACTCTCGGCAGATCCGGCGGGATGTCGATGCGCCGCTCAATCCGCTCCAGGCGCACCTGATACGACACCAACTGCAGGCTCTCCTCCACGACCGCGCGCAAGTCCACCGCCACCGCCGCCTCCGCCGCGCCGGGCTTGGCAAACCGCAGGATCCGCCGCGTGATATCCGCCGCGCGGAAGCACTCCTCGATGATGCTGCGCAGGAGCTTGTCGATCTCTCCGTCGCCGCCTTTGGCGCGCTCCAGGTACAACTGCGCTTCCCCGGAGATGATCGCCAGCGGGTTGTGGATCTCATGCGCCATGCCGGAGGCAAGCTGGCCGAGGCTGGCCATCTTCTCGGACTGGATCATGAACGCTTCGTTGGCTTTGAGCTCATCGAAGAAGCGCGCGTTCTCAATCGCCAGCGCGGCCTGGTTGGCCAGCGTCGAGAACACGTCCAGGTCCTCCGTCGTGAAAATGCGCCCATCCCGCTTCTCTCCCAGCACCAGGAACCCGATGAGCTGATCCTGCATGAAACTGGGGACGACCACGCTGGCATTCAAACTCGTCAGTTGCGTAAGAATATCCGCCTGCTCCTCGCCATGCCCATTGCTGGAGGCCGTCTCGCTGAACTTCGCCTTCAGCTCATCCAACACCAACGGCTCCTGCTCTTCCCGCAGCCAGCGAATCAATAGCGGATCGTCCTTCGACAACCGCTCAAGCGACCCCGCCTGCTGCTTATAGCGATAGGCGCTGAGCACATACGCGCCTTCTTTGGGGTCTTCCAGATACACCGCCGCATGAGACACCCCCACCGCCTTCGTGATCACATGGACAATCATGTTGAGCAAACGCTTCAAATCCCGAACCTGCGTCATACCATGGGAAGCTTGCAGCAGCGTCGCCTGATACCTCCGCTGCTCCCACAACAGTCGCCCCTCGGCCTTGCTCTGCAGGTAGAGGTTGAGGTAATGCGCCGCGGTCGCTAAGAACGCGCAGACCACCCACAGCCACACCCACCATTTTGCTCCAAGCGCCTGCTCCAGTTGCGTCTGCCACGCCAACGCCCCCGCCAACGGCAACCCCAGCACCAGCGCATACACCACCGCAAACACCACCGTCCTCGTAATCGCCACATTAATATCCATCAATCGGTATCGCACAATTGCATAGGCGGTAGCCAAAGCGTAAAGGGGGATAGCGTATGTCCCAAATGGCATTAGGTAAGGTATTTCGATGTTGAACGTAGGCAAGAAGTTTGGAATGCCACCGAGATAGGCGACGAACATTGACCAGCAAAAGTAGGTAAGCTGGTTTCGCTTCGCCCTAGCTGAAGTGACATAGATTTTAAACAATTCAATCAGCCCGTAGATTGCCAGACTGACCCACAATCCGAAGAACACATGGTAAATCAGGCCGGGATTGATGAAGAATCTGAATGAGAATTTGGGTACAACTTCCCCAATCAAGATCGGCGTGGCATCAAGAATAAGACAAATAATCCCAAAGAGATAAACTGCCCTTACTACATGCCTCCTCCGAAGCTGCTGACGGGGTTCAAGAAGGCTAATCACAAAGTGCGCGAAGAACACCGGAATAAAGATGACACCTACGTGATTGAAACGCCACCAAAACAGAGCGACCTGCGCATCCGCTCTTGTCACTGCAATTGCTTCCAAACCACTCCACCAAGAAATCGCTACGGAATACAGTGCGTAGGTGATGTTCGTCAAGCGGTGGCGGCCCTTGGCATAAATAAGCACTGCCAAGATGAAATGGGTTAGCGCGGTTACGTAGAATGCAATAACGTATTGAGTCAACATTCCAGGCCCCTCAGCAGATAAGAACCTTATGGACTTATCCTGAACAGGCGACGGGCACCATAGCTGGTTACCAGCGCGTAAAGAGGAATCGCGTAGAGCCCATATGGATAAAGTCCTGGCAGGCGCACATCAACCATAATCAGGAAGTTATCCATACCGCCAATGTATGCCAAAACATGTGTAACTAAGATGAGCTTCAGCAGGTTCCTTTCAAATGAAGAAAGTAGCAGCGGCAGGCGCTGAATCAGCAGAACGGTACTCCAGACCACCAGTACGACGAAAAGGATAAAGTAGAAAGGAAAGAACAACGCTGGCTTTGGATACGCATAGGCATCTCGGTATATTGTCTGGCTAGTGAACAATCCTGGCCAAAGATTAAGTAGGTTGAAAAGGATCGTGATGGCATAGGACGCTTTAAGCGCGTTACGGAGTGTTGAACCCTGTTGGTTGGTGAACACGATGACAGAGTGAAACAGTAGGACCGGAATGAACGTGCATCCAAGATGCAGGAGCCGTCCCCACCAAAACCCCGATAATATCGGAATGGTGCGCGCCTGTGTTCCCACGAAGAACGCCCAAAAGGCCATGCTGAGCCAGTACAAAGCAAAGAGACGGTTCGTTCGTCTTGAAGGATTGAGAAACCACGTGTAGCCCGCTGCTAGGAAGGCGCTGACGGCAGCGAGTGCAGCGGAGAGCGTGAAATGATTCATTCGTGATGTTCCCTGGCTTTTACCTCTTCAGTGAGCGTTTCTATCAGCTCGTGCTGTGCCTTGCGTTTCTTGTGCAGCTCCATATGCCAGACTTCTGTCTCAGGCTCAATCAAGCCCGTCGCCGCTCCCGCACGAATCGATGCCGGCACCACAATCAGATTGCCACTCGCATCTGCAAACGCGAGCTTTTGTCCCCCGATGGCAATGATTTTCCCTGTCGCCTCATTGATATAGGTAAATTCTAACTCCATGCTCATCTTTTTCAGCGATATAGTACGGATATGGATGCTGATCTCATCAAACACGTGTGATTCATGCTCATACTTGAGCCATGCATGCACGGTAATCAGCTTGGTTCCAGAACGAAGTATCTCCATGTGGTCAGGCACCGCTTGACGGAGGAAGTCCTCTCGCGCTTGTCCCTGCCAGTCAAAGTATCTTGCAAAGTAGACATTTCCCTCTGCATTCGTGTCCGTAAGGTAAACACGCTTACGGAACACAAACTCCCGCTGGGACTGATTTGCACTCATTACTCACCTCCTCCTCGATGTAGAAGCCAGATCAAATTTCCGAATAACCAAAGCGGAATTTTTGCCGCTCCTGCCTGTCGTCGCCTGCCTGTGCCGTGCTCGGCACGGCAGACAGGTCCGACGACGGCAGACAGGGAAGCCGAA
>OBEQ012980807.1_pt1 | contig 19295 bp, 19 predicted proteins | sample 1670901 | NCBI WGS metagenome assembly OBEQ01 (sample SAMEA104232315, study PRJEB22302) | groundwater metagenome | biome: forest; feature: aquifer; material: groundwater | place: USA | collected 2011-08-07 | depth 5.4 m
ACCTTCTGCAAAGATTACGCTTCAGGCGCTTGTGGGATGGGGTATGACGCGAATGGGAATATGACTGTGAGGGGACAAGATACTCTTACCTATGATTCTGAGAATCACCTTACCGACATGAAAGTCAGGGAAGGAACAAGCGGGACGACAAACTACACTCTGAAGGCAGGATGGAACGTCATCAGCTTTACGTACCTACCGAACGACAAATCTGTCTCAAACGTTATGTCAGGACTTACCTTTGGAACAGACTACGACCAGATCTCAACCTGGGATTCAGCGTCAGGAACTTGGAAACACTGGTTAAATGATTCTCAATTCAATGATTTCTCAGAATTTGCTTACGGCAAGACTTATGAGATCTACAACAAGACGGGTGTTGATAAAACATTATCTGTTACCGGAATCACCAATGGATCGGATCTTACTCATAATCTTCTGACAGGAGATAACTTTGTCTCACCGGCTGTAAAAACTGCCACAAACGTCACTACAGTTCTTGCAGGACTTACTCAAGGGACTCATTGGTCGGATGTCAAACGATTTAATGCGACGACTCAAGCTTGGGAATCTTATGCGGGAGGTGCATTCACGCAATTTGAACCAGGCAAAGGGTACAACATTATTGGGCTGACGTCGTGTTCGTTCTCTTACGGAAAAACTGAGACGACAACGACATTTGTTTATGATTCGACAGGCCAGAGAGTTAAAAAGACTGTTGGCGGAACGACAACGACTTATCTTGGAAAAGATTATGATGTTACTGGAAGTACAAGTACGAAATACATCTTTCTGGGAGACAGAAGACTTGCGACGAAGGACTCGACGGGTGTGCTTCAGTTTATTCACAGCGATCATATTTCTTCTTCCAATGTCATCACTGATGCTTCGGGTAACCAAGCAGCGTTACTTGAATATGATCCTTATGGGTCAACAGTCACTCAAACGGGAAGTGCCGATCCTAAATATAAATTTACCGGCAAAGAACTAGATTCTACACGGCTTTATTACTATGAAGCCAGGTATATGGATCCACAGCTGGGGCGGTTTACGACTGCTGATCCAACTATTCAACACCCCCAAGATCCACAAGACTTAAATCGTTATGCCTATGCAAGAAATAACCCCATTCGATTCACAGACCCAACAGGATTAAGTTGGCTATCAAAACACTGGAAGAAAGCCGAGAAATTTTTAAAACAAACCTTTGCCGCATTTATCGGCATTACAGTAGGACTTGCTACTTTTGCAGTCACGGGTAATCCCTACCTTGCCTTTTCGACTGGCACCGCGGCCTTTCGAGGTACCGAGGCAGCCTTGGATGGAGGGGGTCTAAAAGGTACGGCTAACGCGGCAGTACACGGCTTCATTGAGGGTAGTAATATCTATCAAGATCCAAGGCAGGCTATTAATCTGTTTAAGCATGGTCCGGATACAAGTCGTATTACCGCTAGACAAGGTGTGCAAGCGGCATTGATATATTTTGGAGCGAGTTATCAAACATCAAAAACGGAAGAAGCACAATTAAAAAGCGCCGTCGGAAAAGGAGACATAAATAACTATTTTGATGTTTCATATTCTTACGACGTATTTGGGATTGGTAATTTCGATGGGCATGAGTTTTTAAGTTCTACCTCGGAACAATTTGGTGCCGCAGGTACGCTAACGGCCGCCGTAGGGTTCGAGCCTGCAGGCGCAGTCTTTGGTGGAATAGCTTTGACAGCATTTACTTTAGATATAGTGATATATTCTAAATCGCCGATCCGCGACACAGTTGTTCAGGTTGTTAAAATGTTAGCAGGCGAGGCTTCGAAAGGGCCAGGTAGTCTGGTTATGGAAAAATCTGTTGATATATCATATGATGTAATTCGTAAGAATTATTTTGCTAGGAGTCAACCATGATTAAGTTTACTCTAAAAAGAACCATATGTCTTTTTATTATGTTAGTAGCCATATATTCAAGAAGATATGTGCCAGGCTATTACGGATTCATAAATGTTTTGATTTTTTTATTCGGGCTTGCATATCTAATAAATTCGAAAGAGAGCTCTTAAAATATAGACACAGCCTGAGTTCACTAAGAAAATGGAAAGACCGAATCTTAGCAATGTGTGTCCTTATTGTTTTGCCCCCGCTTCATCCGCAGAGTATCAATCTAAATTATTACCCCCATCGTTTAAAGGCGAGATATGCAAGAACTGTGGAAAACGATATTGGCGCGACAGATTTTGCAGAACTATAAAATTTGAAGACGTGGTAATTCGGCAGATTATTGGTGCGGTGTGTATTGGTTCTCTAATTTATATGGCACTAACCAAAACAAGTTGTTGAATACCGGACTGCATCCGCCGGGGACGCATTAGAATTTCCCACCTGATTCCGCACTAAATCTTACCTTTTGAAAATCTGAAGTCCGTCTTGTGAGGTTTTGTCCACTGGCCGTACAGGGCGGTCTAAACCTTAAAAGACCTGCCAGCGGGGGAGACGGATGTAACCTACGCCTACGACACGGCTCCTGCATCTTACTCAGGGCAAACCGGTTATTGGGTCGGACGTCTTGCCAAGGTTACCGATAACTCCGGTACTCACGAATTTATCTATGACAAGCAGGGCCGCACTCTAAAGGACAAGAAGACCGTCTCAGGTACGGGTTATGAGTTCGTGAGGACCTACGATGCTATGGGACGGGTTAGGACTCTGACCTATCCCGATACCGAAGTCGTTACCTATGCCTACAATGGATTTGGCGACGTTGAAACAATCCAAGGATTAAAAAACTCCATCACCACCGACTACGTGAAGGACGTCACCTACAATCCTTCGGGTCAAATTACATTTTTGAAATACGGAAATAATGTCACGAGTGATTACACATATAACACGAACACTTTGAGATTGTCGAACATTCTTACCAAGAAACCCGACGGCACAACAAAACTACAAGATTTAAGTTATCAGTTTGATGGGAATGGGAATGTTTCTTCCATCGCTGACGTCGTGAACTCGATGTCCCAGAATTTTACTTATGACGATCTGAACAGACTCACTCAAGCCACGGGATCTGCGTATGGCACTCAAAGCTTTGCTTATGATTCCATTGGCAACATGACGAATAAAGCAGGTAGAACTATGACCTACGGGACAAATTCTTTACGTCCTCATGCTGTTACAAACGTCAGCTGGACAGGCTCAAATTATCCCACCTTCTGCCGGGATTACGCTTCCGGGGCCTGTGGGATGGGCTATGACGCCAATGGCAACATGACCGTGAGAGGACAAGACACTCTTACTTATGACTCTGAGAACCATTTAACTCAGATGAATGTCAGAGAAGGCCTCTCAGGGACACAGAACTACACTCTGAAGCCGGGATGGAATGTAATCAGCTTTACTTACCTCCCCAACGACAAATCTGTCTCAAACGTTATGTCGGGGCTTACTTTTGGAACTGACTACGACCAGATCTCAACGTGGGACTCTGCATCAGGCACTTGGAAGCATTGGTTGAATGACAGTCAGTTCAATGACTTCACAGAGTTCCAGTATGGAAAGACCTATGAGATATACAACAAGACCGGTGTCGATAAGACGCTCACTATTACAAACGGCATAACGAACGGAGCGGATCTTACTCACAACATCATATCGGGGGATAATTTTATTTCTCCGGCCGTCAAGACGGGTGTCAACGTTACGACTGTCTTATCGGGCTTAACTCAAGGCACTCATTATTCGGACGTGAAACGCTTTAATGCGACGACTCAGGCGTGGGAATCTTATGTAGGCGGAACTTTTACTCAATTTGAGCCGGGGAAAGGCTATAACATTATCGGGCTTACTTCGGCATCATTCTCTTATGGGAAAACTGAGACGACTACGACGTTTGTTTATGATTCGACGGGGCAAAGAGTCAAGAAAACGGCAGGGGCGACAACCACTACTTATCTTGGGCAAGACTACGATGTTACAGGCGTAACAAGTACCAAATATATTTTTCTTGGTGATACAAGACTTGCTACAAAAGATTCAAGCGGTACACTTCAGTTTATCCATGATGATCGCATTGGATCTGCCAATGTCATTACGGATTCTTCGGGAAATCAAGTCGGGCTTCTTGAGTTTGATCCCTACGGATCGACCGTTACTCAGACAGGTTCGGCTGATCCTAAGCATAAGTTTACCGGCAAAGAACTAGACTCTACACGGCTTTATTATTACGGCGCTCGGTACATGGACCCCCAGCTCGGCCGGTTCGTGAGTGCCGATCCTACTATCAGCCGACCTGAAGACCCTCAGGATTTTAATAGATACGCTTATTGTCGCAATAACCCTATTCGCTTTACTGATCCCACAGGATTAAGTTGGCTATCGAAGCATTGGAAAAAAATCGTTACGGCAATTATCATTATCATAGCTGTTATATTAATTGCTTATGCTATCGCAACCCTTGCTCAAGCTTGGGGAGCGTATGCTGCTAGTACGGCAGCAGGTTCGAGTACGGCGGCCGGAGGAACAGCGGCAACAGTTGGAGGAACGACAGGATCATCGGGGGCACTACTAACGACAGGAGCAGGAGCAGCCGAACAGACATCAGCTAATATAATAATCTCAGCATCAACGACGACGGCATCTTCGGGCGGTGGAGTTGCAGCGGCGGCAGGGAGTGGCCTAGCGGCCTTGTCGGCAGGCGCAGTTATGCTTAACTCTCAGTTTAATCAACCTATTTCTGATAAACAAACGGTCCCAGTACATGTTGAAGGACCTTCAAATACCAACTTAGTGGACCAAATGGCGGGCAGGCCGGTTGGAGTGAGCGGAGGAAATAATCTTCCGTTTTTGATATCAGGCGGTAGTGGTACAATTGGGGAATTAGGTAACGGTAGTAGTGGTGCCACCGTTCTCGCGACTAGCATCACCGCACCACCATCTTCTCCCTTGAAGGTTAATCAGGGAGAAGGAATGAGTTTATCTAAAGGCGGAAGACAAAATGTTAAACATACCGAATTTGAAGGCTTATCGGATGAGGAACTCGAGAAAGAGCTCAAGGACCCCAATACGCCATCCGAACGAAAATTGAAGCTAAGAGCAACTCTAAAGGGTCGCGGACGTATTAATGTGGACAAACGCAATTAAAATTAGAGGTATTAAATATGCAAGAATGGTTTGGTGTTCGATCAGTTTACGAAATTCGAGCGGTGGGCATACCTAAAAAGACTGATAAAGATTTTAATCCCGATATATTGATGTTTGAAGATAGAATAGTTATATTTAAAGCAAAAGATTTTGAATCCGCACTTAAGAAAGCGCGCATCGAAGCCGAGCGCTATATATCACAAGTATATAAAAATATTTATTTTCAAAAATTGATTAAAAAACGTCTTAAGAGGTTTAATGCTTTTCGAATTTTTGATGAGCCAGGCGACGGTAAAGAGCTATATTCGACGACAAGACTAATAAAAGGGCCTTTAACTTATAAACAGGCTGAAAATTTATTTTTTGGGAAAGATGAAAACGCCAAACAACACAGACAGAGAAAAAAATTTCTTGATAGAGATTTTATGGCGCCTATTAAGTAAATCCATTTTGTAAGTTTAGTAAAGGGGTCAAGTCTTTTCTTGACTGTATGTTAAGCATCCCTGCGTCCCCCTGTAATTATTCCCCAGCCTTCTCCTTAGTGCCCATTTTTTAAATTTATTCTACGTCAAATAATTTTTCTATAATTCATTGAGTCAGCCCTTCCTGCAACCCGGGTCCTAGATACTGCCGTAATAAAATTCACCGTCGATGCAGCCAAAGAAAGATTTAAAGTTCGGGGGACACATAACTTAATTTTCCAATATACCGGACCCCGTCCCCCAAGCCCTTTTGGGGACACGTTAGCCTGATCAATTAACTTCTTCTTTCTTCCAGAATTTATCAAGCAATAATCAACGTTTCCAACATGTCCCTTTTTGGTCAATTCGGACGGGGTCCCGTATACGTATACACGCCAGGCTATCAACTTATTCAAGCATGGTCCAGATACAAGTCGTGTTACCACCGGTCAGTTAGTCCAGGCGGGCTTAATGATATTCGGAGCTAGTTATCAAGCGTCAAAGGTGGAGAATGCGCAGCTAAAGAGTGTGATATTAAATTCGGATAATAGTATCGCCACTTTTGATTCAGGCGAATCGCAAACATTTAATCTAGATAATTATTTTGGGGCCTCCGTTACTTATGGTATTCTAGGTAACGATACTGTAATTGGTAAAGATAGTGTTAAGCAAAGCGCAAAGACATTTCTTCAATTGTATAGCGCAAGTTTAGATGTAAATTTGGGTATTCTTCCTCCGAATAGTATTCGATCATTGGAAATGGGAATTGGGTTTTCGAAAAACTTGTCAGCCGGAGTGATTTATGCTCAACCAAATCAATTTGATTCTTTTGATTATATGGGAATAGCGGTCCATTTAGGGCCTCCTTCACCGGGAACACCAGTGTACGTAAGTGTAACGGAGCCTGCTAAGCAAGAGAGGCGAGCCAATACTGGCAGCACTAGAATTTCAAAAGGGTAATTCAACGAAGAAGTAGATAATTTTGTTCTTATTGATTCTTACAAATATATGATTACCAATCTACAGCTAGACAATAAGTTAATAGTCGCTATTATTAATCTAATCGGATACTCAATATTCGGAACTTATTTTTCATGTCTGGCTTTTAAATTAGCTAAAAAACACGGTCTCAATGCCTGGCGTTGGGCGATTGCTGGTTTTTTTCTAAATTTTTGGGCTTATCTCATACTTCGCTCAACTATCAAAAAAGAGCACCATAAGCACGTACATTCCTAGTCTGAAAATCAAACCTATGAAAGACATGCATAAAGTGCCGCTGGGATTTTATTCAATTATAATTGCATGTAGCTATAACAATTTAATATCGTGGATAGGCAATGCTAAATTTATTCATGATCTTTTAATCCAACCCAAACTGTCCGAAGAGAGCACTCTTAGCTTAATCTATCTTTTAGTTGGTTTAGTTATTCTGTTCGTCCAATTAATTTCCTCTATTTCTCTTTTTTATAGGAGTAATCTTTCTAGAAATATTTTTGTTCTTTGTACAAGTTTTTCTATTTTACATTTTTCCTGCCAGCTCATTCTGGACTTTATATCAGGAGGAAAATATAGGATATCAAACCGCACAGCCCCTCTTTATTTGGTAGAAAATGTGCTTTTTTTAACATATGTATTTCTTCCTTCAGTAAATACTTTTCTTTCAGGCACAGCATCTTCAACAGTATCCACAGATAACGCAAACCGCCAACTCCTAAAAAAATTTGTTCTGGTAACCGCTATCCTAGGCTTTATCACCCCTTCCGTGTTTTTAATGGTAACGGCGCTATTTCCAAAAAATGTGAATCACAATCTTATGCTTTTTTGGCCGACCGCTTTAATTCTGATGTTTACAAAATTTTTTCCGGTTTCTTCAGGTTTGGCGAGGTTTCTTCTTGTTGTTTCGGTTCTTGGCAATGTCCTTTGTTATATTATTGCTGGATATTTATTATTCTGTTTTGTTATCTTGTGTAAAAAGATCATGGCAGGCAGTTCGGCCGTCTAGTGGAGATGTCCATGGGGTCAAGAAGATGGGTTGTTGCAGGATTGACTTTAAATGTTTTATTTGTTTTTCTTATAGCTCACCAAGCTCAGTATATTAAGGCAGCAAATTGGTATAAGTTCTGTTTTTTAGTTTTTCTAGTTTTTTGCGTTTTTTCGAGTATGTACGCAATTGCTTGTTATAAATTGGCAAAGCAAAAGCAACATAATGCGAAAAGGTGGGCTATAGCAGGATTTATATTTACCTTGTGGGCTTATTTGATTTTTTATTTTTGTGTACCGGATTCACATAAGTGAAAATGTCCCTGACTCAGTAAATATGAATATGGGACTCAGCACGACTCGATCAAAAAGTACACCGTTAGATGAAACGTAAACCAAACTTTATCTTCCAAATAATCTCTGAGATTCGCCGCCTGATTAAGGTGCGCCGCGATCTTGTGCGTCAGAAGAAGTATCTCGAAGTCGAGAGAGAAATCCTAAAGTCCAAAGTAATCGAACAACGTTCCACCGACAAGCCTTAACCATGCTAGAGTGAAAGCTGCCCGGGGCCAAGAATAGTTCGATTAAAGCCCGCCCAAAAGGCGGGCTTTGCGTTTTTTCACAAGGAAACAGCGATCAATAACGGACAATAATCATGTGCGGCCGATACAGTCTTAAAAGTGACCCTTCCAAAATAGCCAAGGAATTCAACCTGTCTGACAAGGAAACCGAAAATCTCAAGCCCCGTTACAATATAGCTCCATCCCAGCCGGTTGCAGCTTTGATTCGTGATCAAGAGGCGAGGCTCAATTTTCTGAATTGGGGTCTAATTCCGTCTTGGAGCAAGGATCCATCGATTGGCGCGAGAATGATCAATGCGCGGCAAGAGACACTCGCCGAAAAGCCAAGCTTCCGTGGCTTATTAAAAAGCTGTCGATGCCTCATCCTTGCGGATGGATTTTATACCTATACCGGACCCCGTCCCAAATGACCTTTTGGGGACACGTTAGAACGGCGTTAGAACCTCCGATTCTTTCATTCGGTTCTGAATAACATAAAACCGGTAACTAGCCGCCCTTTCTAAGGACGTGTTCCCCAACGCTGGATATAGAGGTGATTCCGTCAAAAGATCATCGGCTTTGTCATTGGCATAAAAAGAATAACTGGTATACGGATAGTCTGTTAAATTATCGACAAGCTTTGCCTCCAGCGGGTTTCTTTCGATATACCGGCCGCATTCAAGCAGGTATTCATCCTTCTCTATCGGAATGCTTAAGAATCGCTTCCTAAATACCTGCTCCGACCAGTGATAGGTCTTACAGTAATAATAAGCATATCGCCTTTGAACAAAGTGTCCGAACTTGCTTAAGCTGTAAATATCGGGTGCTTTAAGCAGTAGATGGGTGTGGTTGGACATAAAACAGTAATGGTAGATCTGAATATCCAGTCTCACGGAATATTCTTTTAAAAGCTTCCGGTAACAATCAAAGTCTCTTTTTTCATGAAAGATCTTTTTCTTATTCACTCCTCTATTCATGAAATGATAAACCTGGGTTGGGCTTTCTTGTCTGGGTCGTCTGGCCATAGGAACACTCTCCTTTCACCCTACTAGACGACAAAGGGTGATGTTTCAGTTCAAAGAATATTGAGAATTTGTCTATCGTCTAACGTGTCCCCAGATGGGGGTTTGGGACGGGGTCCGGTATAGTCTAACGTGTCCCCAGATAGTCTAACGTGTCCCCAGATGGGGGTTTGGGACGGGGTCCGGTATAGGTATAGGTATAGTATTAATTCTTGAGCCTAACTGAGTTCAGTTGTGATAGACTTATTTACCCATGTATGAAACCTTCTACGCCCTCAGGCAGAAGCCTTTTTCCGTCACAAGCAATCCCTCGTTTCTTTTTTTAAGCCACCGCCATAAAGAAGCTTTGGCCCATTTAATTTACGGCATCAAAGAACGGGTGGGTTTCATGGAAATCACCGGGGAGGTGGGCACCGGAAAAACAACTCTTTGCCGCGCGCTCTTGAATCAATTGGACGAGAAAACAAAGACGGCTTTTATTTTTAATTCGAACGTTTCTGAATTGCAATTGATGCAAACGATCGTTGAAGATTTCGGTATCAAGACGGACCAAAAAAGTAAAAGCAAGGGCGCTTTGTTTTCAGAGCTGAACCGGTTTTTAATCGACCAGTTGCGACTCGGGAATAACGTTGTTTTGATCATTGATGAAGCGCAAAATTTGAGCCTGAAACTTTTGGAACAAATACGCATGTTGTCTAATCTCGAATCTGAAAATGAAAAATTATTACAAATTATTCTCGTGGGACAGCCTGAGTTGCGCGACAAACTCAGCCTGCCCTCTTTACGTCAATTGCGGCAGCGCATTGCCGTACGCTATCATATTGAAGCGCTGGGACGCCATGAGGTCCCCAAGTACATCTCTCATCGCTTGACGCTTGCCGGCGCCAATGGAAATATGCCATTTTTTGAAGAAAACGCGCTCGATGAAATTTACCGTTACTCGAGCGGGATTCCCCGTCTGATCAACATGTTATGCAACAAAGCGCTTTTGACCGGCTATGTGCTTGAAAAAAGACGCATCGATGAAACGATGGTCAAACAATCAATCCTCGAACTGGAAGGAACCTCTGCATGAGCATCATCAATGAAGCATTAAAAAAAGCGGGCCAGCCCATTGTTGGCGAGAAAAAATCCTACGAAGAGCAAAAAAATCTAAGCCATGAACCGAAATCGAAATTTCGCGTGGAACTTTTGAGAAAAAAAGCGCCGGTCAATTGGGGACCTGTGGTGATTATGGGACTCCTAGCACTGATCACGGCGCCGATCATTGCCCCTTTATTCAATAGTCCCTACAAAAGCTCGGCCCAAAAGCTTCCGCCCGGCGGAATTGCCGCAGAGGCCTCGTTCGGGCCGGTCAGCAAACAGTTTGCAATCGAAGAGTCTCCGATTTCGACCACAGCTGTTCCTAATTTTTCCTTGAATGGACTTGTTTATTCAAACACGGATTCCTATTGTTTGATCAACGGAAAAGTCATGAGGGTTGGGGATCAAGTGAACGGCGCAACCCTGTCGCAGGTCACGCCAAATCAAGCGGTGTTGGACTATCGGGGAGAAAAAATCGTTTTGCCTGCAAGCGCGGCGTAGGCTATCTTCTTCTTTTTTCGAGCGCTTCAACAATCACGGAAGTAGGAATATCGCTCAACACCATCATCTTGCCTAGTTGAATCGGCAGCACAAAACGGTTGGACTGGTCCATGGATTTTTTGTCATAGCCCATGGCTTTTAAAATTGCCTCCACCCCAAGGGCTTTGGTATAAACGGGCAATCCGAACTTAATCAAAATTTTTTCAAGGTGCACGCTCAGTTCTCGATCTTTCAACACGCCCATTTTTTCAGAAATGTCACAGGCAATCAGCATCCCTACCGCGACGGCTTCTCCATGTGTATAGCGTCCCGAGTAACCGGCGGCCGCTTCAATCGCGTGTCCCGCCGTGTGGCCGAAATTTAAAATAATGCGCACATTCTTTTTGTCGTATTCATCTTCAGCCACGACTCCGGCCTTAATTTCTGCGCAGCGAGTGATTACTTTTTCGAGACAGGTCCCGTCACGCCGAACGCCGTCCATCCCCTTTTTTTCCAGTAGATGAAACAAAGAAGCATCTTTGATGACTCCATATTTGATCACTTCGGCAAAGCCGTCACTCCAGTGGCGTTCGGGTAAACTTCCAAGAATGGAAGGGTCGATAAATACGGCGGCAGGCTGGTAAATTGCTCCCAGCAAATTTTTTCCTTCAGGCAAATCAATCGCCGTCTTACCGCCGATCGAAGAATCGACCTGTGCCGTCAAAGTGGTGGGAATTTGCACATAAGGAATGCCCCGGCGATAAACAGCGGCGGCAAAACCCGCCAAATCCCCAACAACACCGCCACCCAGCGCTAGGACGGCCAACGCCCTATTTTGGCCGTCTTGACGGGTCAGTTCTCGGATTAAGCGCAGCCATACTTCCTGCGTTTTAGAAGCTTCGGAGCTTTTGGAAAGGGGTGTTAAAAAAACGGAGCTTTCAAACCCTGCGGCGGAAAGCGATTCGGAAAGAACCTTTTCGTAATACACGGCCACTTGTTTTTGCGAAACAATCAAGAGATGCCTTTTATCAAGGCCTGTTTTTTTGAGCAGCGTTCCTGCCTGAGAAATCAGGGAAGCGCCGATGTAGATAGGGTAAGAACGATTTTTGAGCCCAACTCGGACGATTTTCATCCCACCAGGCTGCCGACAGGTAAATCTTTGTCGGGTCGAAGCAAAGCCAATTCCGCGCCGTCCTTGGCGGCCAAAAGCATGCCTTTGGATTCAACGCCACGAATGACCGTTGGTGCAAGATTGTGAACGACCACGATCGATCGTCCCAAAAGAGCTTCGCGAGAATAAAACTTTTTGATGCCAGCCACGATTTCTTTTTTTTCGGAACCGACATCAATCAGAAGTTTCCACAATCTATCGGCGCCTGGGATTTCCTGCACATCCAAAATCTTCGCAATGCGAAGTTCTGCTTTTTTGAAATCTTCCAGCGACAATTCGCTCACAAAACCCTCTTATTTTTTATCGGCTTTGGGTGGCTGAGCCGCTTCGGCGGGTTTTCCGGCAACGGTTCCTGCGGCACCCGCTTCAGGCGTGGCTTTTTCTTTTTTGACCTTAAGTTTCTGCATCTTGACTTTAGGAATACCCAGCACTGATTTTTCATCGCTCCAAAGACCCTTGTCTTTCAATACTTTTAAACGTTCGAATCTTTTGAGCACGGATCGATGCTTTTTACCTTTGCCGGAGGCTCTTAAGCTGGAATGAATGGACATGTTTTTCCTCTCTCCTTATTTTAGAAACGTTAGTTTATCACAGCTCGAGGAAGGAATCCAAAAATGCCTTTGGCTAGGTTATTTCGTTTGTCTGATTTGAGTATTGTTGGTCCGCACGACTCTTTGGCCACCACCGCGACCTTGCGATTGACCCCATTGAGACGAAGGCTCGTGATGAGACTCATGATCCGCCCGTTTTTTTCTTTCAGAATGGGGACCAACCGCCGGATCTTCGGCATTTTCCGAATCAGATTCATTTCTGTGATTGGGGCGGGTCTTTCCGAAATGTCCCCGGGCGATATTTTCGTTCACTTTGTTCTCGATCCCTTGGCCAAAATGCTCGGCGCGTTCCAATTCGTTCGCTTCCATTGGCCTGGGAACGAGCGGTGTTTGGCCCAATTTTGCCACACCTGTTTTTTCTGAACGGTGAATAATGACGGGCGATGCTTGGCGTTGACCTGAACTATCCAGCCCAAAAACATACACATTGGAATCTGAAAGGTTGTAAATCTGTGTTTCGCCCTGCTCAAATGTCGTTCGATATTCGGTGCCGCGAACACTCGCGATTGCGGTGGGGGTTTGCACTTCAAACGAAGAATCGCGAGGAAGCGATTTCAGCTTAGCATAGACGCCGCCGGCTTCAAGCAGCACGGTGGTGGGATACAATGCGCGGATTTGGATTTTTGAATTTTCTTCGACGCGCGTGACGTTGTTCCAATCACGGTCATAAGCCAAGTCCGCATAACTATTGGCCCCTACCTGGACCACATCATTGATCTTGAGAACATCGCCTTCTTTCAATGCTTGACTACTCACAGACTCGTTGGTCAAAGTCACCGCGCCTTGGACGTCCATGACTTCACAATAAAATTCTTCAGCAAAAGCAGGAAAAACCAAGCTTCCAAAAAAAATCAACGCTAAAAAAAACCTGACCAAGCCGCGCTTCACTCCAATCTCTCGATAGGGCTATTTTCTTTTTGTTCTTGGCCGTAAGCACGCGGCCCGCTTCGGCGGCGCTTAAAGCGAGGATTGTTCTGCCTCTGTGGAGGAGTGCTCTTTTTGGCTTTGGCGATCGATACCACGATTTTTCTGTCCAAAAAATCGGTTCCATTCAACGCCAACGCGCGATGCGAGTCTTCGGGTGACATTTCAATAAACGCATACCCCTTTAAACGCCTCGTGATGCGGTCACGAATCAAATGCAGAGATTTAATTCGGCCATATTTTGAAAAAAGCGTCCTGAGCTCCTCTTCTTTCGCGCGATAGCTAAGATTTCCTACATACAGCCGGTGAGCATCACCGCTGCTCCCTTCCATGGATCCGCCGCCCAAAAATAAACGGCGGAGCGATTCAAAAAACCCCGAGAATAGACCCATTGTTGCTCCTTCATAAATGAACGAAAATAAACGAACGCCTATTGTATCGCATTTGCTGATTTTGGAAAGTCAAAACTGACGATGTCTCCTACGCGAATCCCATCTTTCGTGCGCCATTCCGGCAAGATCACTGCCGCCGAAATGTCGTCTCGAACCTTGCTTGCGGTTACCTTGCCAACCAGACAGCCGTGACGCGAAACGCTGACGATAGAGTTCGGCGCCACGCCGTCTTTAAACCCTGCATTGAACACAATAAAAAAATAATTAGGGTTTACCTCGATCACTTTCGCCGTTCCGGCAGATAAAAGCTTGGTCTCTGGTTTTGATGCAGCTTGGCCTGGCTTAGGTGTATTCGCTGACACAATTTTTTCTCCCAAACCTTGAAAGAAGGATTGGAACGCTTTAACCGGCGTGACACATTCCCCTTTTGGCAAAAAAGTTTTCTTTGGGGTTTCTTTTTGAGTTTCTTTGTTTGGTTCAGATTTTTTGACCTCTTTTGGAGTCGTCAAACTGGCAGATGTTGTCAATTTCACGGGCGCGGACACGGCTTTTGGAGCTTCTTTCGGAGTTTTTTGTTTTAGTTCAATTTTTTCCGGAGTTTTCTTTTCTATAAGTTTCGCCGGAGCAGGCTTTGCTACTGGAAAAAGAAAGATTTTTGTCTCGCCCAATCCAAACGACAATTGGATCATTTGGATGTCTTGTGTTCGAAAGTTCACATCCTGAAAATCAAAACTGAACTCGGCCTCATGAGCAGGTTCCAGGATTTCAACCCGCCATTCCATTGCCGGCTGGCTTTGGTCATAGCGTTTCCCGTCCTTTGTCCAAACAAAACATTCGCGCAACAACCGCTCGGTTGCCAAAGGTCTATCGGATTGATTGTGCACGGTGATATCCACCCCATGAGAGCGCCCCCAAAAAGAATTCAAATGTCCGAACGCATAGATACGTTTATCAACGCCGGGCTGTTGGTTGATGAAATCCTGCGTGAGATTTTTTTCCTGTAAAATATTTCGTGCGAAATCCTCGCTTTTCATTTTGGTCCCATAAAAATCAAAATCGGCCAATGCGTTTTTGGGAAAAGCTAAAAAAGATCCCAGAAATAGAGCGAGAAAAAACTTTTTTTTGAACAAAGGTCGGAAATTAAACAATCGCAATCTTATCTCCTGGTCGGACTTCCGTTTGAATTGTGCCCGGCAATAAAATGGCTGCACTCAGTGCGGGGCGAAGCTGTTTCACCTTGGCTTTGGCCACCGTCTTCCCTCCCCGAAGAATTGTGATTGTCATATCTTGTCTAAGGCCATCATCGGCCCCCAGATTTAGTGTGACAAAATTGTAAGTTTTGTTGTAGTCGATTACATGGGCTTCGTTCGCGTTTTCTTGGATCAGCGGATTGACGGTCAAAGAAGCCTGCTCTTGATGATTAACTTGGGTCTGCTGATCTTTTTTGACAACGGGTTTATAAACAAAATTTTTGATGGTCTGATCCAAACGCGCCCGTGACGGCGATCCTTCAATCCAGAGTACTTTATTTTTTTTACGAGATTTTAGGGAATCGGGCGCTTCTTGGGGCGGCGCAGGGCTGACCAAACGCGCTATCTCTTCTTTTTTGGACCAAGGAAAAAGAAAAATTTCCGTTTTACCCAAATCAAACGAACAGCGAATCATCAACACCTCGTCATTCCGGATTCTTAAATTGCCCAGGGACGGATTAAACGTCTTATTTGACTTAGGCTCGATGGAGCTTAAGCGAGAATCCTCTTCAGTGTCGATCAACGGATATTTATGTCCATCTTTTGTGTATATGAAGAAATCGCGCTCCTCGTAATTAGAAGAAACCGGAGTCGTGGAATCGTTGATCACATTCACGCGAAAATCGATTCGCTCATTGCCAATCGGCTTTAGCGAAGCTTCGGCATGAATAGCGTGGTCCAACACCGGCCCTTCTTGAAGATCTTTGGGGTCAACCGCAAGATTCATGCCAAGCACAAGATTTTTGGCCCACGCGTCATTCTTTATTTGAATCCCATAAAAATCCTGTTCCGCGCGGCATGAGGTTGAAAGCAGCAAAATAATGGGAAACACATGAAAGGCATTGAATTTCATAAAGACTGCATTTCCCTTTATTTTCTTTACGCGTTTATTAACAATAACATACGATTATTTATGAGGAAAATCAAGTAGATTGAGAGGGACGCTTTAAGGTTTCATGAAGCTTTGGGGGTTGATTTTGACAAGAAGCGCGGAAAGCTCAGGGTCTTTGGCTAGGGCCATAAATTTGGGATGAGCGGCGATTTTAGAAAAATCGCGGGATTTGGCGATTTCTTTGAATTCAGGGTCGCGAAAAAGCTCCTGCACTTTCGGATGAGAAATAAAAGTCCTAAAATTTTCGTCTTTCATCATCTTCTGCATCATCTGCATTTGACCCATCATGTCTTTCATTTTGTCGAACATAAGTCTCCTATTCTTCCATGGTGGATATGTCGCCCACCGGCAGACCTTGATCCCAGGCGCGCAACACGCGCCGCATGATTTTGCCGGAACGGGTTTTGGGGACTTTTTCCACAAAATCGATTTCGCGCGGTGCGGCATGAGCCGCCATATTTTTTTTGACGAAATCCGCGATTTCCTTTTTTAAATCATCGGACTGGGAAAATCCGGCGCGCAAACTGATGAAAGCCTTCACAATATGGCCCCGCATCGGATCGGGCTTTCCGATGACGCCCGCTTCGGCGACAGCCGGATGTTGCACCAAGGCACTTTCCACTTCAAACGGGCCCACGCGTTCTCCGGCTGTTTTGATCACGTCATCGGCCCGGCCGGCAAACCAAATGAAATCGTCCTTGTCTTTGTAAGCGGTGTCGCCGCTTAGGTACCAACCTTTTAAGCGAAAATATTCTTTGAATTTTTCAGGCTGGCGCCAAATTTCCTTCATCATCGACGGCCACCCCACCCGAACCACCAAATGACCCAGCGTATTTGGCGGCACTTCTTTTCCTTTGTCATCGACCACAGACGCGTAAGTGCCCGGAAACGGCCGTCCTGTTGCCCCGATTTTGAAATCGAGCGATCGATAATTACAAATAATATGCATGCCGGTTTCGGTCATCCACCAAGTTTCGTGCGGCGCAATTCCCGTGATAGACCGGATCCACCTGAGTGCTTCCGGATTGAGCGGTTCCCCGACCGAGCAAATATGCCGCAGGCTTTTTAAACGATATTTCTTCGGAAATTCTTTGCCCTGGGCCATTAAAAACCGAAAAGCGGTCGGGGCGCTGTACCAAACCGTCACGGAATATTTTTCAATCGCCTGGTACCAGCTTTGCGCGGAAAAACGTCCGCCCAGCACCAAGCTTGAAATCCCCAGCGTCCACGGGCCGTAAATCCCATAAGAAGTTCCGGTCACCCATCCCGGATCCGCCGTGCACCAATAAATGTCATCATCTCTCAAATCAAGCGCCCATTTGGCTGTTTGATAATGTCCCACCATCGCATATTGCCGATGCAAAGCGCCTTTCGATTTCCCGGTGGAGCCTGAGGTGTAATGAATGATGAGCCCATCGTTTTTGGTGAGCCAGACCGGCTCCAACTCATCGGAAGCGACATTCATTTCTTCGTCGTAAAAATGAATTTGCGCATCTAAATCGCCGGGAACTTGTTCTTTTTCGACCCCCGCGTTCAGCAAAAAAATATGTTTTAACGCAGGTAATTTTTTAAGCGGAACGCGTTTCAATAATTCGGGCGTTGTCACAATGGCGGACGCTTCACTGTCAGTCAAGCGATCCAGGATTGCCGCTTCCATAAACGCTTCAAACAAAGGCACTGGGATTGCACCGACGCGATGCATACCCAGGATCGAAACATAAAGCTCGGGTGTTCGGGGCAAAAAAACGGCGATGCGATCAGCTTTTTTGATTTTGTATTTTTTCAGCACATTTCCAAAACGCGAAGAAAGGCGTTTTAAATCCAAGAAAGTATATTTTTCTTCGCGGCCAGAGGGAAATTTCGGCGAGGCGGTGGGATCCCAAAAATAAAGCGCCACTTTATTTTTACGATGGCTTCGAGCGTGCCGGTCAATCGCTTCGTGGACGATGTTGACTTTTTTCGTCTTGAACCAATCAAACTCCTTCTCTACCTGCGACCAGCGAAAGGTTTTATAAGTTTTGAAATAATTTTTTAAGTTGGCGTCGATATTTTTGGATTTGCGGACCCATTCGGTTGATTTTTGTAAAAAAGTAGGTTTTGATAAATTTATCATATTCAGCCTTTATTACTAAGCTCGAAGCACGAAACTCGAAGCACGAAACAAATTCGAATGACAAAAATTCCAATGACTAAAACACATGTTTGAGGTTTTTGTCATTCGTGCTTTGAATTTGTTTCGAATTTCGAAATTCGTGCTTCAAATTTTTTATTTATCACATCTCCACCCATTCTATCTTATGTGCATTCTTGACCCATCCGGAATCCATTGCCGCGCGTTGCAGCGTCAGAAGTCCTTCCTTCCCCTTTTTCCCCATATCCACCGTATAATCATTTACATACATTCCCACAAATTGATCCGCCGTTTTTTGTTCAATGCCCCGGCCAAATTTGAGCGCATATTGGAGCGCCTCTTCGCGGTTTTCAAGTCCGTATTCGATGCTGTTTTTAAGAAGCTTTGTGACTTTCCGCATCACATCCTTGCCAAGATTTTTTCGAATCACATCAACGCCGAGCGGAAGCGGCAGGCGGGTCATTTCATAAAACCATTCACCTAAATCCGCCACTTTTTTGAACCCGAGACTTTCATAGGTTAGTTGCCCCTCATGAATCACGAGTCCCGCATCCGCTTCCCCTCTTTCGACAGCAGCCAGGGTCTGATCAAACGGGACGACGAGTTCTCGGAATTTTGGAAGAAAAAGTCGCAGCGCAAGATAGGCGGTGGTATTCAACCCCGGCACGGCAATTATTTTACCTTCCAACTCTTTCGCGTAAATTGATTTTTTAGCCACCAAAATCGGGCCGTAATTGTCTCCGACAGAAGCGCCGCAAGGCATCAGCGCGTAGCGGTCAGCGACTTGAAAAAATGCAAACGCCGAAACGGCCGTCACTTCGAGTTCCGCTTTGAACGCGCGGCGGTTCAGCGACTGGATGTCTTCGATCACGTGCGAAAAAGTAATGCCGTCCGTTTTGATTTTATGGTGCGCGATTGCATAAAACATGAATGCATCATCCGGGTCGGGGCTGTGGCCCACGCGAATCTTGGCTTTGACAAGCGGCATCGATCTAAACCTTAAAATAACTGCGAACGCGAGGCCGGAAGAAAAAAACCAAAACCACGATATTGAAAATAGATCCTATCGGCAAAATAAACAGGCTCCAGAGAAAACCGAGCGGTAGGGTGAGAAGACCGAGTGTTGAAAAAGCTACTTGCAAATACCAGGCAAATTTGGATCCTTTCACACGCAACAGATGCTTGCCTATGGGACAAATATTGTA
>OBEQ010754274.1_pt1 | contig 19290 bp, 30 predicted proteins | sample 1670901 | NCBI WGS metagenome assembly OBEQ01 (sample SAMEA104232315, study PRJEB22302) | groundwater metagenome | biome: forest; feature: aquifer; material: groundwater | place: USA | collected 2011-08-07 | depth 5.4 m
TCCATGAAGCCCCAGTAGGACAGGCGCCGGAGTGGCTCGGCGAGGGGCTGCGGAAGGCCTTGTACCACTATATGGAAGGGGAGGGACTGACGACCGACGTGCGGAGCTGGTTCGAGCATCCCGTGCCGAAGCCGAAGGTACCGCGTGATTGGGCCGCTCGCGTCCTTGCGGAAACATCAACCGGGGATGATCCAACGGCCGAGCGTCGCTTTGTCTGGATCGGGGGCACTCCCGTGATCGAGCCATCGGGGGGGAATCATCGACGGGTGATTCTTCCCACTCGCGTGGAGGATGTCGAAGTGCGGATGCCCCCCGACAAGGCGGACTGGCTGGTGGGGTTGATCCATACGGCCACACCCGCGCGCGACAAGCGGGGCGAAAGCTATCCTGCGCTCAAAGAAGTTCGGGCCCTGTACCCGTTCGGCGGGCCTTGGGGGTTCGATGCGCTGTTGCGGTCGCAGCCCTGGCGACAAGCGCGGACGGCCGGGCTCCTGCTCGTCTGAAGGCTCAGATGAAAGTGGCGGACTACGCAGTGCAGGTCTTGAAGGACGGGGATGCGGTGGCCCGCGCGGCGGCGGACATCTTCGTCAACCTGGCGCCTCAGTCTCACGGGAATCGGAGGCCGTTCCGCGTGGCGCTGGCCGGCGGCACGACGCCCCTGGCCTTCTATGCGCTGCTGGCGTCAGCGGGGTACCGGAATCGGGTGGCGTGGGATCAGGTCTCGTTTTTTTTCGGGGACGAGCGCGCGGTGCCGCCCGATCATCCGGATAGCAACTATCGGATGGCCAATGACGTGCTGTTCCGCGCGCTGGACATTTCTCAAAAAAACATATATCGGATGAAGGCGGAGATGCCCGATCTGGAGGCCGCCGCCGCGGCCTATGAGTGCGAGCTGCAAACTGCGTTCGAGGGGGAGCGCGTGCCGCACTTCGACCTGATTTTTCTCGGTATGGGGCCGGACGGGCACACGGCGTCGCTGTTTCCCGGCAGCTCCGCGCTGGTCGAATGTAAGCGGTTGGTGGCGCCGGTGACTGACGCGCCGAAGCCGCCGCCGCGCCGCCTCACGCTCACGATTCCGGTGCTCAATGCCGCCAAACTCGTGCTGTTCATGGCGGCGGGCGCGGACAAGGCGCAGGCGTTTCGCGAAGTGCTCAAGGGGACCGCGTCGCCCGATCAATACCCGGCAAAATATGTTCGCCCCGGGCCGGAACGCTTGGCCTGGCTCGTGGATGAGGCGGCCGGAGGAACTCTCTGAAGGAGGACTGTATGCTTGAAACCGTTGACCTGACCTTAGCGTTGACCAAGGAGGCCTACAAGAAAAAGGCCCCGCCGCTGCGTGAGAAACTCCGCCTTTTGCAGTATCAGTGCAAGGACGCGGAGATTCCCATCGTCATCGTGTTCGAGGGATGGGACGCATCCGGCAAAGGGGGGGTCATCTCGCGCTTGCTCGAGCGGATCGATCCTCGGGGATTTAAGGTCCATCCGGCGCGCCCACCGACGACCGAGGAAGAGGCCAAGCCCTTCCTCTGGCGCTATTGGGTGCGGCTTCCGCAGGACGGCGAGATCGCGCTGTTCGACCGGTCCTGGTACGGCCGCGTGATGATCGAGCGGGTCGCCAAGATGGTCCCCAAGAAAGCCTGGCGCCGTGCGTTCGAAGAGATCAGCCAGTTCGAGCGGCAATCGGCCGATGACGGCGCGGTGATCGTCAAATTCTTTCTCCATATCTCTAAGAAGGAGCAGCGGCGCCGGCTCAAGAAGCTGAAGAAGGACAAGTTCGAGCGCTGGCGCGTCACTAAGTGGGACTGGAAGCATCACAAGGACTACGACAAGTACGTGAAGGCGATCGAGGAGATGGTCGCCAAGACGGACGCTCCATACGCGCCCTGGACCATCGTCGAGGCGACGGACAAGCGTTTCGCCGAGCTCAAGGTCTTTGCGACCCTGGTGAAAGCGATGGAAGGGGCGATCGCCTGGCGAAAGGCCCACGGCACGGAAATCGGGCGGAGCAAGGTGGCGCGGGAAGCCAAGAAGGCGGCGCAGGCGGCAAAGCCGGCGGGAAAGGAGAAAAGCCATGTTCGAAAAGGTGGATCTCAGCAAAAAGTTGCCTGAAAAGCGGTACTGGAACGAGATCAAGAAATGGCAGGTGCGTCTCCGCGACCAATCCATGCGGCTTTTCAACGAGAAGCGGATGGCGGTGGCCGTCTTCGAAGGCTGGGACGCGGCCGGCAAGGGTGGCAGCATCAAGCGCGTGACCGAGACGCTGGACCCCCGCGGCTTCAACGTGAACACCTTCGCGGCGCCCAGCGGGGAAGAGGGGCGGCATCATTACCTCTGGCGGTTCTGGAAAGCTCTTCCCCCGCTGGGCCAGATCGCCATCTTCGACCGATCGCATTATGGGCGGGTGATGGTGGAGCGGGTGGAGGGGTTCTGCACCGAGCAGGAGTGGAAGCGGGCCTTCCGCGAGATGAATGAGTTCGAATGGCAATTGTCGAATTTCGGAACGGTGGTGGTGAAGTTCTGGCTTCACATTGATCAGGAAGAGCAATTGCGGCGGTTCAAGGGGCGCGAGCTCGATCCCTTCCGGGCTTACAAACTAACGGACGAAGACTGGCGCAACCGGGCCAAGTGGAATGATTACCGGGGCGCGGTGGAGGAGATGATCGAGAAGACCAGCACGGCCTGGGCGCCCTGGACGGTCGTGGAGGCCAACGACAAGTTCTACGCGCGGGTCAAGGTGGTGCAGACGCTGACCAAGGCGTTAGAGGCGGTGTGAAGAGTGAAACGATGGACGGCTAAAGAGACCGATGAGCCTCACGCTTTCGCTTAGCGCGGTTTGGGGGCGCGGAATTTCTTCGGGATCGGGTCGGAGGGGAAGTCAACGCGGCCGAGCCAGGTGGGGCGGCTGTCGTAGTAGTTGACGGGGGCCTTCGGGGCGGCGGCGCGGAAGGCCATGTAGCGCCGCAGCACCTGGGCGTGGCGCCGGTTCGACATCCGGTACTTCTTGTGCGGCATCTTGAGGAGATACTTCTCGACTTTCCACGCGTTCTTCCGCGAAAACCGCCAGTCGTAGTCCCCGAGATCATAGAGATTGCCCACGCCGTAGCCGCAGAGCCGGCCCGTATAGTCCACGTATGGCTCCACGTAGGTCAGCACCAACTCGCGCACTGACCGGAAGACCGGCTTGCGTCCCTGCAGCCCCGCCTCGCGCGAGCGGGCCAGGGCTCCCCACCGACCGTTCTTTTTGAAGAGGTACAGCACGTGATCGAGCTTATCCACAGACTCGAGGCTCAGCACGAGCGGAGGGTAGCCATGCTGTTCGAGAATGGTCGCGGCCGTGATGGCGGCTTCCAGGCAGTGCGCGGTCCCCTTGGCGATGACGTCCCGGAACGAGCGGAGCGTCTCTTTGGGCTTTTCCCAGTTGTAAGGGAGATTGTCGAGAAAATCCTGGACCCGGCGAGGCGTCCGGTGGGCCTGGATGATCGCCCATTCCTTGCGGGTGAAGGCGGACTGAGTGGGGATGCACTCAGCGCGGCCGACGCGGAGGGCCGCTAGAAGATGCCGGCCTGTTTTTGCAGCCACCGGATGTAGGGGATGATTTGGGCGAGGTCGTCTTTGGTGACGCCGGGAATCTTGGGCATGTCGCCGAACTTCCAGTGATGCGCGCGCACGCCCATCTCAGGGGCGCGGTAAAACGCGATGTCGGCGTGGTGGTTCGGCTCGTAGATCTTGTCGAGGAACGGGGGGCCCTTCGCGCTGCCTTTGGCGCCGGCGCCGTGACAGGCCGAGCAATTGGTGTTGTACAGCGCTTCGCCTTTGGCCAGCGTTTCCGGGACTTTGGGAACGGGAGGATCGGCGGCCAGCGCGGGCGGGGCGAGCAGCAGCCCGACGGCGAGCAGGCCGGGCAACCGCACTATTTTTTCTCCTTGCCCGCGCCGGCTGCGTCTTTCGCGTTGCACTCGACCCAGAACCGGTAGCGGATGGACGGGTTCTGGTTGCTCTCCGCATTGGGGTTGTCGTAGAGGCAGCGGTCCACGGTGTGAATCTCCTCGTCCGTGAACTCGATGGTGATCGGCTCCTTCCAGTAATTGTGCAGGGTGAGGTAATCGGCGGCCTTGGGGATGGCGTCCATCTCGGCTTGCATACGCTGGAACGCCGGCGCGTCGGTTCCCGGAATGTTCTTGTGGTTGCGCTTGACGCACCATTTCATCACTTCGGCGATGCCGTAGCGGGTCAGGATGATCTTATGCTTATGCGATTCAGCCATCAGGTCCTCCTTCAAAGCGGGCTCAGTCTACCCGAAGTGCCCGTTTATTGACAAGCCCATTTCTGACCCTTTTGCCTTCCGGTCGGCGATAGGGTATTCTCTGAATAGTCGGGCGTTCCGTGGGGGATTCCATGAAGCACAATCCCGGCTTTGTGAAGCTCGTTGAGGAAGCGAGGCGGCGCATCAGGGAGTGTACGGTCGGGGACGTGAAGATGAAGCTGGACCGCGGTGAGCGGTTCCACTTTATCGACGTCCGCGAGGGCAACGAGTTTGCGGTGGACCATGCCAAAGGCGCCCTGCATCTCGGGCGCGGCATCCTGGAGCGGGACATCGAAACGGTGATTCCCGACAAGCACGCCGAGATCGTGCTGTACTGCGGCGGAGGCTACCGGTCCGCGCTGGCGGCCGCAAACCTGAAAAAGATGGGCTATGCCAACGTCGCCTCGATGGACGGCGGCATCCGCGCCTGGCAGGAAGCCGGGTATCCCATCGAGAAGGGGTCATGAGGGAGTGCCCCCTGCCTCGTGAGCCGATGGGTCTGAGTCTTCGACGCGCGCTGATTCTCGGGATCGCGATTGCGGCCGTGATAGCGGGATTCTGGGGTGTTCGAGCTTACCAGCAAGGACAGGCCAATCTGAACGCGTGCGGAGGCATCGAGCCGGGCGGCCAGCGGTCCGATCTCATTAAAACCCTGGGTGCGCCGAAGGTTACCAAGGCGAATCCGGCCCGGACGCGTTTTGTACTCTCCTTCACGAGCCCTCTCTTCGCCGAGAAGCCCATTCGAGCGGTCGTGAACGTCCGGGATGATGTCGTCATGGAAGTCGATTGCGGTGATGGACGGGTCAAGACCTACGACAAGTACTGAACGACAGGCCGCCGGACGGCGACCCGCGATCCTGAAAGTCGCGGCCGTGCTGGCGGCTACGCTCGCGGCCGGAGCCGTTCCCGTCGCCGCGCACCATACCAAACCCCATGAGGCGGCGGTCCTGGCGGCGCGGATCGCGCTCTTTGATAAGAAAGATCCCCAGCAAGTGAAGCGGCTCCTTGAAGGCATGTGGGCGGAGCAGCCCTCCGACAGCGAAACGCCTTATCTTCTGGGCGTGGCGAACTTTCTTCTGTACGATCCCGATAAAGCCCTTCCACTGCTGGAGGGGTGCCTCGCGAACGAGTCGCGGAACGGGGATACAACGCAGCGTCTGGACTGTCTGTACTGGAGCGGGCGGGCCAGCGCCCTGAAAGCCGCCCTCGTCTGGTACTATCGGGAATCCGTCGTTGACGGCCTGCTCAAGAGCTGGCGCGCGATCCTGGCCGCGCTCGATCGGTACGAACAAGTCCTGGCAAAGGCTCCGGATCATGTGGGGACGCTGCTCTCCCAGGCCGAGTACTATATGGCCGTTCCCTTCCTGCCGCCGCTGGCCTACGGCGATGTCGCCAAAGCGCGTATGCTCGTTGCGAAGGCGCTTGCGCTGGAAGCCGACAATCCCCGCGCGCATTATCTCCAGGCCCGGTTGGATCTCTACTATAACGGCCGGCGCGATCAGGCCCGGACAGGGTATGCCAGAGTCCGCCAACTGTTGGACAGAGGCGTCGGCGGGGCGGAGACCGCTCTCCTGCGGCGGTGGGTGGACTTTGCGCAGGCCGAAGTGGCGTTTCTCGATCAGGACTATAACGCGGCGATCTCGTACGCGGACGCGTACCTTCGCCAGGTTCCCGATGGTGCGGAGGGGTATGCGCTCAAGGGCGCCAGCCTGAAGTTTCTGGGGCAGGAAGCGGCCGGCGAGGCGCAGATCAAAAAGGCGCGGGAGTTCAACCCTCACGTACGTCGGTACCGGGAGCCGTAAAATTTACCGTAATGTTGACCCTGTCGGGGAACTCTGTATACTGAAGTCCGGCTGCAGTTCCAACCGTGGCAAGAGGGAGTGCCGATGAAGAAGGAGTATCTCATATTCGCGCTGTTCGCGTTGCTTGTGTGGGCGAGCCTAGATAATATCCCGCCTCAATACCAGTTCTGGAGGCAGAACGACACCCAGATCAAAGTCGAGAACAACTCCGACCAGGATGTCTCGAATGTCTCCGTGGTGGTCTGGTCCGTCCCGCATAACCTGGGGACCATCGGGAAGGGTAACGCTCAGGAGTTGAAGATCGGCAGGAAACGCGACGTCACCGATGTCGTGATCCGGTTCCGTTACGGGAACGAGATGATCGAGCGGTACGCCGGCACGCTGGACGAAGCGGCCAAGTACCGGATGCTGATCACCATCAATTACGCCGGCGTGGTCGTCGTACGGGCAGGGTCCGATATACCGGAGGCCGCCGCAACCAGTAAATAGCTCAGTGCCCGCGCCTTTTCTTCCTCTCATCGTCTGCTTCGGCGACAGCCTCACGTCGGGCTTTCAATCCCCCCCGCCGGACTGTCCCGACTTTCTCGAAACCCCATACGGCGGATACCTGGAGAATCGTCTCCAAGGCCGCGCGCGTGTCCATGTGAGCGGCATCTGCGGCGAGTTGACCGCTGAAATGGTTTGCCGATTTGAGCGCGACGTGCTGAGTCGCAGGCCGGCGTGGGCGGTGATTCTCGGGGGGACGAACGATCTGGGGTGGGAGCGCAAGCCGTCGGAGATCATGCGCCATCTCACGGCGATGTATGAACAGGCCGCCGTTGCGGGCGTTCGTCCGGTAGCGGTGACGGTCCCGTCGATCCGCGGCTTCGACGACCATATCGCGCGGCGGCGCGAGCTGAACGCACTGATCGCCGGCTATTGCGCCGGCCACACCCTCCCGTGCGTCGATCTCTTCACCGCCACGGCGGAGCCTGAGACCGGGCGGCTGGCCCTGCCGTACTCCAGCGACGGCCTGCACCTGACCACTGCGGGCTATGAATTGCTGGCTCGGCTGCTGTACGAGCAGGTGTTTAAGGACCTGTAAGGTAGGGGCGCGGCATGCTGTGCCCTCCTAGTCTATCCGGGCCGGGGAGGGAATATCCTTGAAGAGGTAGTCGGCGATACGGCGCGCCGTTGCCAACTGGTCCACCAGGTCGGTCGCCGACAGGGCCTGCCTCAGCAGGTCCCCGAGCGCGCCGTCGCGTTGGGAAATGAACCGGAGGTGCTCGACGGGTGAGGCGGGCCAGAACCCCCGGAGTTGGTAGAAGGCGCTCATGCTCTCGTCCAGGAAAATGGAGACCAGGTGCCGGGAGACGGCCGGCTCGGCTTGCCGGTCTTCCGCTTTGCCCAGCCAGTGAAGGACTTCCGTGCGAAGCTTGATTTTCTCATGGATCGTCAGCGGAGGAGGGCCCTGCCGAAAACGGGCGTGGGCCTTGTGCAGGAGCTGGGATCCCGCCGCTTCAAGCTCAAACAGGACCCGTGCCTTGCGAAGGATGATGGGCAGGCGCGGCGAGGTCTGCACCTGCTCTTCGGCGACGGACACACCGAGGTAGCGGATGTCGACGTTCCGGGTGAGCACCCGAACCAGTTCGTGGCTGCTGTCTTTTCCCAGGACCAGGACCAGCAAGTCCACGTCGCTGTGGGGCATGAGCGCATCCCGGGCGGCCGATCCCGCCAGGATGATGGCGGCCAAATCTCCGCCGCGTTTGGCTCTGACGTACCGGACTGCCTTGGTGATGATCTGCTCGATTTCCGGAACGGGCGCCGTCTTCTCCGATGCGGGGGCCGCGTCGGCCTGCAAGGCCGGTTCACTCGCGGGAGTCTCAGTGGGTGCGGCTTCCGCTACGGTCTGATCGGGCCCCGGCTCGTACGCGCTGTCTTCCATGGCCTACGCTCCGGAAACCCGTTGAATCCGCTGTCGGGCAGCGGCGAGCCATTCGTCGAACGGCACGTCGGCGTCCACGACGATCTCGATCTTGCCGTTGGGCAGCTTGCGGATTTTGCCGGGGCTGGAGGCCGCCAGGGGGATCTCAATCCATTCACGGTCCAGCTCGAGCTCATCCGTGAGCTCCAGGATCCGGTTGATCTGGGCGAAGGTCACGTCTTTCGGTATGGACATTGCCATGATGCGAACGCATTCTAACATACCCGCGGCTCGCGTTGACAATTGTGGGGGTATCACATAGAGTAGCCAGCCCGGGGGTGGGGGATGTCCGATCGGCGGACCGTCAAGTTCTATCAGGCCGATGTCTTCACCGATACCGTGTTCGGGGGGAACCCCGTGGCGGTGATCCCCGAAGCGGACGGCTTGGACGTCTGGGAGATGCAGAAGATCGCGCGGGAGATGAACCTCTCCGAGACCGTCTTCGTGCTGTCCCCGACCGATCCTTCCGCGGAGTACCGTCTCCGGTTCTTCACTCCCACCCGGGAGATTCCCTTCGCCGGCCATCCCGTCCTCGGCGCGTTCTATGTGCTGGCCCATTTAGGTGTCCTGCGGCTGCAGGAGCCGGTCACGCGCATTCACCAGGAAACCAGCGTCGGCGTGTTTCCCCTCGAACTCACGGTCAGGGACGGACTCGTCCGCCACATCATGATGAGCCAGCCCAAGCCGGAATTTCTGGGGATGGTGGAGCCGCTCCGCGACCTCTTTGAAGTGGCCAAGGCGGTGTCGGTGCCCAAGACACAGATCACAGGGACCGGGCTTCCGGTAGAAGTGGTGTCGACGGGATTTCCGGTCATGATCGTACCGGTCCGTACCCTGACGGCGGTCTCCAAGGCAAGTCCCCATATCGGGCTTCTCAACAGCGTCTGCGAGCAGCACAAGGCGCAGGGTCTGATGCTTTTCACGACGGTCACCGTGGAGGAGCAGTCCACGGTCCACACGCGGATGTTCGCCTCCCCGGTCGGGGTGGTCGAAGACCCCGCCACGGGGTCCGCGAGCGGCGCCCTCGGCGCGTACCTCGTCAAGCACGGCGTGGTGGACGTCGGTCCGACGACCGAGATCATCTGCGAGCAGGGCTACGAGGTGGACCGGCCGTCTCGGCTGATCGTGCACGTCCATTCGGACGACGACGAGATTCAATACGTCAATGTCGGAGGACAGGCGGTCATGGTGATCGAAGGCGTGGTACGGTTCTAGTGATGAAGGCGGCCCGTTTCCACCAGCACGGCGGGCCGGAGGTGCTTCGGTACGAGGACGCTCCGGTTCCTTCGCTCGGGCCGGGCGAGGCTCTCGTCCGGGTCAAGGCCTGCGCGCTCAATCGCCTTGACATATGGATCCGCCAAGGCATTCCCGCCTTTCAGGTGCCGCTGCCGCATATCGGCGGATGCGATGTGGCCGGTCTCGTAGAGCAGGTTGCTGACGAAAGCACCGGCCTGAAGCCGGGCGACCGGGTCTTCGTCGCGCCGGGCCTCTCTTGCTGGCGGTGCGAATTTTGCCTCAGCGGACGGGATAACCTCTGCCTGTCCTATCGGATTCTGGGTGCGCAGGTTGATGGGGGCATGGCCGAATTCGTGAAGGTGCCCGCGATTAACGTGCTCCCGATCCCCGGTGCGCTGTCCTTCGAGCAGGCCGCCGCGTTTCCCCTGACGGCGGTGACCGTCTGGCACATGCTGTTCGGCCTCGCCAAGCTCCAGCCGGCGGAAGACGTGCTGATACTCGGAGCGGGGAGCGGGGTCGGCAGCATGGCGGTCCAGATGGCCAGCGCCGCGGGCGCCCGGGTCCTCACGACCGTGGGCTCGGAGGACAAGGTCGAGCAAGCCAAGGCGCTGGGCGCCGAGGTGGTGATCAATCATGCGCGGGACGACATCGCCGAGCGTGTCAAGCGGGCGACCGACGGCCGCGGCGTGGACGTGGTGATCGAGCACATCGGACCCGCGACCTGGGAACAGAGTCTCAAGTCGCTGGCCAAGGGCGGGCGCCTGATCACCTGCGGCGCGACTTCCGGACCGGAGGTCCGGGTCGACCTGCGGTTCCTCTATATGCGGCAGACCACTATTGTGGGGTCGATCATGGGCACCAGGGATGAGTTGCTGGCCGCCGCCAAATGGATGGGTGAAGGACGGATTCAGGCCGTGCTGGATTCGGTTTTCCCTCTCAAAGAAGCCCGTGCGGCTCACGAGCGCATGCTGGACCGTAAACTCTTCGGGAAAATCGTCCTGACGCCGTGACGCGGCGAATGGGCATGCTACAATGCGGATAGATCCATTTTGTCAGGGAGGCTTCCATGCTCGCGCTCCAAGAGACCATGACCAGGAATCTGAAAACGATTCGCCATGACGTGACGATCCAGGAAACGGCCCGGCGGATGAAGGACGACAAAGTGGGTTCACTGTTGGTGGACCGAGGAGGGCAGGTCGTGGCGATCGTCACGGAAACCGACATCGTGCGGAAGGCTGTCGCGAAGGGGGTCGATCTGGGCAAAGAGAAGGTGGAAACTATCATGTCGTCGCCCGTCGCCTCGATCGAGATTCAGCGGACGCCCCAGGATGCTCACGACATGATGGCCGATCTTGGGGTCAGGCACCTGGCCGTAACCGATAAGGGAAAGATCGTAGGGCTGCTCTCGGTGCGGGACTTGCTGATCTACTTTAAGCGGGTGTCGGAGCCCAAAATCACACAGGATTGAATGTAGGGGCACGGCATGCCGTGCCCCTACTATTTTGTCATCTCGCGGGCCATGTGTCCCAGCTCGTTGAGGATGAGCTTGTCCATCGCGAGCAGGACGGCCTTTTCCGAGCCGGGGATCGAGATGACGATCGTGCTTTTGTAGAGGCCGGCTGCGGCGCGGCTCATGATCGCCGCGGAACCGATGTCCTGATAGCTGAGGTAGCGAAAGATCTCCCCGAACCCGTCCAGCCGTTTCTCCAGCAGGCCGTCGATCGCCTCGAACGTGGAATCCCGCCGGGAGATGCCCGTCCCGCCGTTCACGATGATCGCCTCCACGTGACGGTCCTTGGCGCCCTGCTTGATCAGCTTTCGGATGACCGACGGGTCGTCCTTCACGAGGTGGTAGGAGACGACCGTATGGCCGCGTCCCTTCAAGGAGCTCATGATCAGCGCGCCGCTCGTGTCGTTTTCAGGCGTGCGTGTGTCGCTGCAGGTGATGACCATGCAGGGGACGGATCGCGGAGCGGCTGCCTTGTGCGTCTTGTGGGACGGCTGGCTCTGGTGCTCGGCAGACATGTGAGGCTCTACCCCCACACTTCATCCGGCATCCTGAGCCGATCCACCGGCTTCCCCTTGCCGATGTGCTCGTCGAGGATGGCCGGCACGTCGGCTTCGGTCACGCCTTTGTACCAGACGCCGTCCGGGTAGACGACCACGGTGGGACCCATCTGGCAGGGGCCCAGGCAGTCCGTGGGGGTCACGATGACCTGGCCGATCAGGTTGCGCTCCATGACGCCGAAATTGAACTGGTTGAGAACCCCCATGGCGCCGCGCTCGCCACACGAACCTTTGGGGTGGCCCGGGGGGCGGGTGTTTTTGCACACGAGGATATGATATTTGGGTTTGGGCACGGTGGCTCCTTTTGTGGTGGGTAGTCTGTCAGGTCGAATCAGTGACCGCCGGCGCCTCCGTGTCCGCAGCTCGTGCCGCCTGAAGGATCGGCGTCTCCCGAGCCGTAGGTCTTGGCGGCGAACCTGGAGATCAGGCGCTCGACACGGGTCGTCCCACATTGCGGGCAAGCGGTCTCGCCCGGCTTGGTATGGACGGATTGCATGAGGGAGAACTGGTTCGCGCAACCAGTGCAGTGATATTCGTAGACGGGCATGGCGTTTCTCCTATCGTCGCGGACGCTGGGCTTCCCACCAGTCTATGCACTCCTGGGGGAGCTTCCAATGCTTGATGCCGGCGAGCACGAAGTCAATATAATGGTCTTGCGGCTTGAACTTGCCGGCGGGCTTGGCGATGTGGGTCGTGACCATTTCCTTGGCAGGGGTCTGGTCTTCTTCATGTTCCGGATAGACATTGATGGTGGAATGGCGGAACGCGCCGGCCGGCACTTCGTCCCCGTATTGATCGAGGATTTTCAGGTCCTCCTGCGTGATGTCGAACACGGCTCCCCACACCCGGTCGCCGACGGACGGGGTGATGCCGGCCATCCCGCAGCGCCACTGGGACGACCAGCGGGGAAAGGTCAGGGTATGGTCAGACAGGTACGCCCGATGCAGGAATGTGGCTTCGGGAGCCCGTTCTTTCAGTTGGTTGGGGTGGAGGGTCTCGCTGTAGATAAAGTATTTCACGCGTGGTACTTGTACAGAATGACGTTTCAGGTTGTCAAGTCGGCGGGACGGTCATGAGCTCTGAGCCGCGGCCGCGCCCCCGTCTCGTCGTCTGGCTTGAATGGGGCGCTGTCGCGCTTTTAGTCGGCGGCGTCGCCGGCTACATTTTCTGGAAGCCGCTGGACCCCATGAGCGATCCGCGGGCCGCACGGGCCTTGGCGCTGGTGCAGACGCATCCGGCGCGCTCTGCGCCCTCGATCCGCCAGGCTATTGACGCCGTCATGAGAGCCAACCGGACCGCGGACCGGTCTCCCTCCATCGGCGATTGGGCCGTACGGCCGGATGATCAGGCCGGTGAGCGGAACAGCTACCGTGTGCGGGTGGTGGTACGTTTGCCGGGCGATCAAAAGAACCGGTGGATCGAATGGGAATATCTTTGGACGGTACGTCTGTCCCCGCCGGCGGTCATTCCTCTCTCTCGCCCGGCCGTCGAGGTCATGCCGCCGTGAGGATTACTTCCCGCCGTCTTTCTTGTGGTGGTCGATGCCGATGTAGGCCTCGACGAAGCGGTCGATCCGGGCCTCGTCGAAGTCGTTGAACTTGTCGAGCCGCGTCCAGGCCGTGAGCGCGATCTGCGCGTCCATGTCGGGGTAGGGCGCCAGGATCAGGTGCATATATTTTTTCTCCTTTGGGGCGCGGGCTTTATACTTGAAGAAGACGCCTTCCAGCTTTTTCACCAAATCGGGGCATCCCTTCGGGCAGTTATACTGGATGACCACGCCGCCGTCTTCAAGGTTGTGTACTTGGTATTCCTTGGGGATGGACTTGTCATAGGCTCCCCATGGGGCGATCCCTGGCATATGTGGACCCGACGTGGGGGGATCGCTGTTGTAAGACGCGTGGGGGTCGCCTAGTCGCTTGATGTGGATGTTTCCGAGGTCGGGGAACTCTTTGCCGGGCGGGGAGTTCGCCGGCGAGGTCGCTTTCTGCTCGGCCCTGCTTGGTGCAGGACCGGCGCCCAGCAGCCACGACAGCAACGCTAGTGCGAGAAGGCCGTGCATCATGGCGTGACGGAGACCGAGATTTTTCCGTCTTCGACCTTCACCTGGTAACAGGCCACGCTCATGTCCGGATTTTTGACGTACTGGCCTGTTTTGATGTGGTAACGGTAGCCGTGCCAGGGACAGATGACGTCGTCGCCCTTGATCTTGCCCTCTCCCAAAGGGCCGCCGGCGTGCTGGCACATGTTGTCGATGGCATAGATCGACCCCTCCAAGTTGAAGAGCGCCACCTCGACGTTCTTCACCGCCACGACTTTGGCGGTGCCTGGAGGGATGTCCGAGAGATCAGCAACATGGACGAAAGATCCCATGGCCGGATTGTAATCTGCGTCCGCCGGGACTTCAAGACGGGAGGGGGGCTGAAGGGCGGGGCTGGATTTTCACATTGCTCTATGTTATACGAACCGTCTATATTGGGTGGCGCCCTGTGCCGAGAAGGGGCATGATGATCGGATTTCGTTTTTGGTGAAAGGGGGTTTATGGAGCTCACCCTGCTGCTGAACGCCACATACGAACCACTCCGAGTTTTGAATTGGCAGAAGGCCATTACCCTGCTGTGGCTGGGGAAGGTCGAAGTGCTCGAGGTCTATGACCGCGAAATCCACGGCGTGTCGATCTCCTTCAAGCTGCCGGCGGTCATGCGGCTGTTGAAGATGGTCAAGATCCGCGAGGCCCATCGCTCGGTCAAGTTTTCCCGGATCAATATCTTTACCCGCGACGGGTTCAAGTGTCAGTACTGCCGGCGGAAGTTCCGGACGGAGGACCTCACCTTCGACCATGTGATCCCGATCGCCAAGGGAGGCACGAAGACGTGGGAAAACATCGTCACGGCCTGCTGGGCTTGTAACAATCGCAAAAGTGGGCGGACGCCGGACGGGGCGGCCATGCATTTGCTGAGGAAGCCGGTCAAGCCGAGATGGCACCCGGTGGTCACGATCACGATCGGCATCCGGAACACGCCGGAGAGCTGGCGGGACTATCTCTACTGGAATATGGAGCTCGAGTCCGATATCCCGGAACCGTAACCGGGTGAATGCCGGGGAGGGGGGAGGTCGCCTGGTGGCGGCCTCCCTTTTTTATTGCTTACTTGATCCGGTTGAGGACGATCTCGACGTCTTTGGCGCCCACCATAGTGGGATTTTTGGAGAACTCCCCTTCGATGTCGCCGGGCTGTGCGGGGCCCGCGCTGCCGTCTTTGTCCAGCCTCGCGATCACCGTCACCATGCCCCTGAGTTCCGAACCCTGGATCATCACGTCGGCATTCGTGACTGCGAAGGGCTGGGGGAATTTGGGGTGTTCGATCCGCAGCGCCGCGAGGGGGCGCGGCGGGCCGCTCGGTCGGCGCACGATCACGAAGAGGACATCCGTGGGGGCCACTTGGGAGGCCAGAGCGGGATCGATCGTGACGGTGCCTGAAATCGATCCGGCGGCTTCCTTGCCTCCGTGAAGAATGCCTTGCCAGGCTGCCACCGCGGCCAGCAGGACGATGCCGACGAACATGAGAGGAACGACAAATTTCTTGTTCACGGCGGGATTATAGCCGACGTGCGGAATTGAGACAATGTATTTACCTGTGTTCGAATGATACGGTAAGATGCGGTCGCCGTTTGTGAGGACTGCGAGGAGGAACACATGAAATTCGGCTTTCAAATCAATCTCGACGTCAAAGACCGGGCCTGTTTGGTGATCGGGGGAGAGGATGAGGCGGCGGAAAAGACCAATCGCCTTTTGGCAGCCGGAGCCAAGGTGACCATCATCAGTCCCAAACTGAATGATGCCCTGAAGGGCTTGGCCGCTTCAGCCAAAATCCTTCACCGGGGCCGCCGGTTCAAGGTTTCGGATGTGGATGGTGGGGTGTGGCTGGTCATGAACACCGTGAAGACCGATGAGGTCCTCAGCCGCGACCTGTTCAAGCTCGCCAAGCAGAAAGGGTTCCTGCTCTGCTCCACCGACCAGCCGGACTATTCGACCTTCACGATGCCGGCGCTGGTGGCCAGGGGGCCGCTTCGGATCGCCATCAGCACCAGCGGGGTCTCGCCGGCGCTCGCCAGCCGCTTGCGGCAGGACCTCGAACCGCTGTTCGATGAACGCTTCGAAGTCTTTCTGGAGTGGCTGGACGCCTACCGTGTCCATCTCCAGGAGACTGAGCCACACATTGAAAAACGCCATCAATTATTGAGAGATGCGGTTTCAAAGATAAAGCTTCACGCGAAGATTGAGTTTCCCAAAGTCGAGAAACAAGCCGATTTATAAATGAGCGCGTTAAGCCCGCAACATCATGAATGGGCGAATCTCCTCAAGGACATCCGTGAAGAAGTAATCGGCTTTCTTTTTAACCGATACGTCTTTCGTACGGTTCAAGAAATCATCAGACTCAATGAAGACCTACACAGCGTCTCATCAACGTTCAGTAAATGGACTCAAGCTATCTATGGCACAGCGAATGGTGTCGGAGTTAGGCGGGTTGCTGGATCATATGAAAAGGACGATATAAACTTTGTCCGCTTACTAGATATGATGCTGCCGTACGCATCAGAACTCGTCAGCGCATTTGAACGTCATTGCCCTAACGATCTTGCCGAGTCTCGAAACAAGCTTCTGGATAAGTCTCTTGATAATGAGAGCCACAAAATAGAAGCATGTAAACGACTCATTGGAATTGATCGAAAGATACTCTTGGGTACTGCTCAGAAGGTCAACGATTGGGCAAGTAAGAGGGGCGCACATCATAATCCGAAAATAAAAATTAACACAACGTTCAACGATCTCGATAAAGCCGTTGATACAGTCAGGATTCTGACTGAGAAATATATTTTGCTGGTGTATGACCAGAAACATAATCTCCTTCAAGAAATGAAAGTTCGTAAGCTTAGTAAGGGTTGGGATAAACTCTTTTTGAAAGAGTGGGCTACCTCAGCCATGCTTGCCTTGCCGCTAGGTGAAACGCTCCCGCCAGAAAAGTGAGTAATTAGGGTCAGTCTCGATTTCTCTGAGGATCTGTGGCTTGGGGCGTAGTTCTGAAAAGTCGAGGCTGACCCTAATTACTAATCCCCTGCCCCCCCACCCCCTTCACGTGGAGGTGACGAGCGAAAAGTAGAAAATTGCGAAACAAAGCCAAAAGGCATTCTTCGCGAAGTCTTGAATGGGGCTTCAAGGTGGCGTAAGGATTGAAGAAAGGGGTCAGGCACCATTCGGGAATGGAGATAGTCCCCTTAAGTCGAAACCAAAGAAAGGAACGTGACCGATGGTGTTGTTGGAGTTCAGTATGTCGCCGCTCGGTAAGGGCGAGAGCGTGGGGAAGTACGTGGCCCGGTCGCTGGAGATCGTCGATAAGAGCGGGGTGGACTACCGTCTTAATCCTATGGGGACGGTGTTGGAAGGGGATTGGGACGAGGTGTTCGGCGTGGTGAAGCGGTGCTATGAGCGGATGCGCAAGGACTGCAACCGCATCTCCTGCTCGATCAAGGTGGATTACCGCAAGGGCGCGAAGGGACGGCTGGGCGGGAAGGTGATAAGCGTGGAGAAGCGCCTGGGGAAGAAACTGAAAACCTAGAAGATGGAAAATTGGAAGTAGCGTTTCGGGTCTTTCTTGATGTCCGTAATCAACCCCTCGACTTCGGACAGCACCTTGTCCGCCCTCTTGTAGAGTTGATCCTGGTTGACCAGCTTGCCGAGCGTGCCGTCGCCACGCTCGATCTTGCCGACTAAAGCTTCTCCCTTCGCGGTGACGCCTTCCAATCGCTGGTACAAAGCGGGGTCGCGGGCCAGTTTTCCCAGGGTGCCGTCCGGGCGATTGAGCAGGGCTCCCAGCTTCTGCATTTCCTCGACGGCCGCCGTCGCGCGGTCGTAGAGCGTACGATCCGTTATCAGTTTGCCGAGCGTCCCATCGCCACGCTCGATCCTGGCAAGCAACTGATTGGTCTTTTCGGAAAGCGCGTCCACCTTGCGGATCAATTGGGTGGTGTGGTCGTACAGCGCCGGATCGGTGACAAGCTTGCCGGCAGTGCCCTTGCCCGCTTTGATGTTGCGCAGAATCCCCTGCAGCTCTCGCAAGGTCTGGTCCACGTTCTGGAGCGTGGACGTCGCGCTCCCGGCGACGCCGGTAATGTCGGTCTCGCCGTGTCCGCTCAGGACGGCTCCTTCTGGCAGGGGCGGCTGTTTGGGCGAGCCGGGCAGGAGGTCGAGATATTTATCGCCCAGCAGGCCCATCGGACGGATCAGAACGGCGGCGTCGCTGTGGAGGGGAAGACGCATCTCGTTGTTGATCGTGAAGTGGACCGCCACCTGGCCTTTGGCGGGTTCGATGGTGACTTGTTTCACGTTCCCGATGTCCACGCCGCTCATCCGGACCGGCGCGCCGACTTTGATGCCCTGACTGTCGTCCAGGTATGCGCGGAACGTGGAGGCCGACGTGAAGACCCCCATGCCTTCGTTCAGATTCATGATTGCGTAAAGCAGGCCGGCGATGGCGAGGATGATCACGGTCCCCACCTTGAGCTGGGCCCAGGTCATTTCGGTACGCCGCATCACGCCGGCGTCCTCCCGACCTTTTCAGCGGCTGGCGTGACCACGCGGACGCCCCCCTCCTTGCGGGGAAAGCAGCCCGGCTCGGCCAGCACTTCCGCCGGATGGAGGAACGTGCGAATCCGCGGGTCTTCGGACGCCCGGAGCGCATCCACCGAGCCGTCGAAGATCTTCTCCCCACGGTGGATCATGATAAGCCGATCCGCCACCCGATACGCGGTCTCCAGATCGTGGGTCACCACAACCTGTGTGACTTGTTCTTCCTGGTGCAGCCGGCCGATGAGCTCGCTGACGAGGTGGGTGTTGATGGGGTCCAGCCCGGCGGTCGGCTCATCGTAAAGAATCAGCTTCGGCTTGCAGGCCAGCGCCCGCGCGAGGGCGACGCGTTTCTTCATCCCTCCGCTCAGCTCGGCCGGCATCTTATTGACGGTATCCTCCAGTCCCACGAAACAGAGGCTCTCGACCACGCGCTGCTCGATGGCGTCGTCGTCCAGCGTGCCTTCCTCCCAGAGGCGGTAGCCGACGTTCTCGCGCACCGACAGTGAGTCGAAGAGGGCCGCGCCCTGGAAGACCATGGCCATTTGGGCGCGGATGGGGGCAATGTTTCTTTCCATGCGCCCAACGATCTCTTGCCCATCAATGAGGATTGAGCCGGACTCGGGATGGAGGAGACCCAGAATCAGTCGCAGGGTGGTGGTCTTCCCGCAGCCGCTTCCACCCAGAATCATCTGGGTCGCACCGGAGGGGACCTCGAAGGAGAGGTTCTTGAGGACATACCGCCCGTCGAACTTCAGCGAGACATTCGAGAATCGTATCACGGCTTACCACCCCCAATAGATGAACAGTTTGGTCAGGAAAAAGTCCGACATCAGGATCATGACGGAAGACGTCACCATGGCCTGGGTCGTGGATTGCCCGACGCCGACCGTGCCGCCCGAGGTGCTGAGACCGGCGTAGCAGCCGACCATGCAAATGATGAACCCGAACACCAGCGGCTTGATCAGGCCGTACACCATGTCCATGGGACGGAGAGCCTCGAACGCCCCAGTCCAGTAGAAAAACGAGTCGATGCTCAGGTAGAAATGGGCGATCAGATAGCTGCCGAAGATGGCGATGCCGTTCGTGATGACGGTCAGGACGGGCACCATGATGAGGGATGCGATCAGGCGTGTGGTGATGAGTTTCTTGATGGGATCGGTGCCTTCGGCTCTGAGCGCATCGATCTGCTCGGTGACCTGCATCGAAGCCAGCTCGGAGGCGATGCCTGAGCCCACACGCCCGGCGATCATCAATGCGGCGAGCACGGGCCCGAGCTCGCGGACGACCGAGGCGCTCA
>OBEQ010674954.1_pt1 | contig 19288 bp, 17 predicted proteins | sample 1670901 | NCBI WGS metagenome assembly OBEQ01 (sample SAMEA104232315, study PRJEB22302) | groundwater metagenome | biome: forest; feature: aquifer; material: groundwater | place: USA | collected 2011-08-07 | depth 5.4 m
GATTCGCGCCAGCCGCGCCAGCCGCGCCAGCCGCGGCGGCATCAACGCAGGCGACAACGGCGGCGACATCGACCACAACTACGGCAACGTCCACCGCGTCAACCGCAACATCGACGGACATTCTTGCTCCCTCCGCGCCCAATGTTGCTTATGCCATCTCTTCCACGCGAGTAGATCTTTCTTGGACTCCTTCTACCGACAACGTTGGGGTCGCTGGATACAAAATCAATCGAGGCGGAAGTTTGCTCGTGAGCTTTGCTACAACTACAACCGGCACGTTGTATTACGGCGACACCAACCTCTCACCGGGCACGACGTACGCTTATACAGTTGTCGCTTACGATGCCGCCGGCAATGTTTCACTACCGAATTCAGCAAGCATTACAACGCTTAGCGGCACGGCTGATACGCAACCGCCTTCGACACCAATAAACTTGAGCGCATCAGCCGTTTCAACAAGCCAAATAAATCTTTCTTGGTCTACCTCAACCGATAACGTGGGAGTCACGGGGTATAAAGTTTATCGGGGCGGCACACAAATCGCGACAGTCGTTGCGTCATCTACGTCATTAGCCACACCCACTTACTATTCAAGCGCGGAGCTCCAATCCTCTACTACTTACACGTATGCCGTCGCCGCGTATGACGCGGCGGGGAATACGAGCGCCCAGTCAGCGAGCGCAAGTGCGACAACAAATTCTTTTTTATCGTCTATTCCAACTCCACCAGATGCGCCAGTCATTGCCTCGATCACCCCCTATACTCCTCTAGCTCTTAACGAGCACTTCATATCCTCCATCGCCTTACAATGGAACGCGGTGCCAAATTCTACGAGGTATAACACCTACTACAAAGCATGGCGAAGGCTTGGTGGCGGGGACTGGTTGTATTGGGCGAACACTCAGCAGACTGCCTTTTTTAACCTCAACATAGGAAGGGGAACCTATTATTATAAGGTGAACGCCTGTTCTACCACCACGGGAAGCCCTTTAGTTTTAGCAACCGATATTTGTGGTCCTGATTCGAACATAATGACTGCGACATTAGCAGGGGGAGGCGGTGCCTCTGACACGACTTCGCCCTCAACGCCGACTGTCCTTAGGGTTTGGAATCCTGACTCGTTTGGGTATGGTCGGAACTTCATTTCTTGGACGGAATCAACCGACAACGTGGGCGTTGCGGGCTACAACATATACCGCAACGGCACGTATCTGGAATCGGTGTGTTGCACTCCCGCCGAGGACGATTTCGCTTCTTTTTCGCCGACGTACGCTTACACCGTTGCCGCCTACGACGCGGCGGGGAATGTGTCGACTCAGTCAAATCAGGTGTCGGCTACCACGCCCGTTGCCCCGGCGACGAGCACCACTGCCACGAGCACATCTCTTCTTTCTACAAACAGCAACCTCGCGTCAATCCTTTCATTGCTCTCGGAAATTGCGGCAGGATTGCAGAAGCTTCTCAGGTAGCGTAGCGCCGTTGCATCAGCTTCCTCCATCGCCTTTGGCGAGTTCGACCGTTACTTCAACCGTGCAACTGCCGGCGCAGAGTTTGTCCGCAGTTCTCGCGCAACTTATCCGCTCGCTCAGTATTCTTCGCGCCTTCTTTTCCCAATAGGAGGGATTGCGGGGAAATGATTACCGTGTCGGCGCTATTTCCTATGCCGCAGCGAAAAATGGAGAAATGTATCCAAACCGAGATACGCGCCCGCTTTTGAAAAAATAATAATAATGAGGCAGATGATGATAATCAATTCGTCATTCGCGAATTGGAAGAGGTGGAGGTTGGAAAAGGTAATATTCGGGAGAAAGCTGATGGTGGCGAGGATAGCGCCTACGAATGCGGCGAGGCGCGTGGCGAAGCCGAGGATGAGGCAGATGCCGACGACGAGGAATATCCACCCCGAAATGCCGTGCAACCAAAGAAAGGGCGAGGACGCGTGGATCGAGGCATACAGCCCGCCCATTGATTTTTTGCTCAACTCCGCCCCGAGCGGCGGATTGAACAGCGCGTCAAAGCCGAGATAAAAAAAGTTCAACCCCAAGAGCACCCGCAGGGCGAAAATCGCGAGCCGCAGGGAATGAGGAATTCTCGTTTCATTTTTCGAGAACATAGATATAGTATACTATATCTACATGAATACCGAAGCAGTACGCGGCATTGACACAAAGAAGAAGCATTTCTTAGGCCGACGGGCATTCGCGCTTTTCTTATTTAAGCGGATTAAATTTTCACTCTTCTTATTCGGGCTCACGGCGATTGTCTGGTATAGTGAGCGATGGATACGCGATCCCTACTCTGGCTTGTGGATGGACTACGGCGCGAAACTTCTTTTGCTTTTTGGCTTGGCCTACCTCGCGCTCATATTTTTCAGAACGTATCTTGAATATCATTCGTATACCTACACGTTCACCGAAGAGGCATTTGTGATGACATACGGATACATTATTCGGAATGAAATTGCCGCGTTGTATCATCAGATTCAAAACGTGAATATCAAACGCGCGGTTTCGGATCGGCTGATCGGCGTGAGCCAGCTTGTCATTGTGATGGCCGGCCTTGACCGCGAAGGGCACCACACGCAAATCGTTCTGCCGGGCGTGGGGAAGACGAAGGCAAAATTGGTGCAGAAGGAACTCTTGGTGCGGGCGCACGAGCAGGCGGGCTCTCAATCTAATCCGGCGCAAGCCCGAGTTTCTTAAACCCCCCACCTCAATAATCCAATTCCTGCCAAATGCCGGGAAAAGTATTACAAAAACGTGCGCCGTTTTTTATATAAATTGCTCTACCCGCTTCTCACTAAATTTTACTTTCCCCGCGTGAAGCGGTCAGTAACGGCGGTCGCCTGCGCAATCGAGCATGAGGGGAAGTTTCTTTTGATTCGCGAGACCTACGGGGGCGGGAAATGGACTTTCCCGGGCGGCAGGATTCAAAAAAGAGAATCGCCGGAAGATGCGGCACGGCGCGAGATCAAAGAAGAGTTGGGGATTGTAGCCGCGGGCTTGCGCGACATCGGCGAACATTACGCTGTAACCGCAAGCGGCGAGCGGGAGGGTGTCGTGCGGTGTTTCTACGCGGGAATTATGAATAGTGAATTAAGAATAAATCGTTCGGAAATCAAAGAAGCCGGCTGGTTCGTTTTAGACGCATTGCCCGAGCCGCAGTCGCCGGCAGTTTTGAAAATCATGAAACTTATCCGCAGTTTCAAAAATATTTCAGGATAAAAGCGCAGACGGCCGTGAAAGCCAGTTGATACGCGATGCCGGAGACGGGAGTTTTGTCGAGCCGTTTTTTCGCGTGAATCAAAAGGTGAAACCGCTGAAGATATTTGAGCGGAGAGCGCGGAAAAAGATAATATAAAAATTGGAGGAAGTCGGGGAGGATGCCGCCCGCAATGCCGATGAGCGTGATTCCGATATACCGAGGGAAAAGCGCGAAGGTTACCGCAATAGAAATAAAACTTCCGAGCGCGCCGTCGAAGAGCACGACCAGAATATCTCTCGCGAGCGGTTTGCCGCCGATAATTTTCCCCTCTATCGGTTTTTGCCGGTTTCGTTCGAGCGATCGAAGCGGATAGTGCCAATGCGGGATGGCGTCAAGAATAAAATGGCTCCCGAATGCGGCGAAGAAGGCCAATACCGGATGATGCCGCAAGGCGATTGCGACCGCGGTTCCGAGGAGCGCGTGAGGCATGAGAACCATGACAGGTATTATATCAGGGAACAATAGCGGAAAACAGGGAACATTAAAAAACGTACTGTTTCCCGTTTCCTGATCCTTATTCCCTGCTACTAGCCTGTGGATTACTTCGTCTTGTAGACGAAAGAGATTTGATATAATAAATTCATGGTAACGCAACAACTTCGGGATTATGTCGCGCAACAAACCAAGCTTGGCGTTTTGAAAGACGCGATCAAGAGTTCGCTCCTCAGCGTCGGATGGAACGACGCGGACGTGAGTGAAGTATTGAGCAGTCCCGCTGGGGCGCCTGCGATCGCGGCCTTTGCGGCAAAGGCGCCGGCAACCACAGGAGCTCCGGGAATGCAGGCGGGAACGGGAACGCCGGGGACGGCGGCCGGATCGCCGGCGGGCATAACGCGCGACATTGCCCAGCCGAAGATGCCCGAAAAGATGCCGGAGAAAAGCCCGACGATTTCTTTTGGCGCCATGAAGCCGGCGCCGTCATCCGCATTGTCCGCTTCTCCCGTATCATCGCCGTCGCTATCCTCGTCGCCCGCGGCAAGCCAGCCGGTTTCTCCGGCGAGCCAGAATAAGGCAAATTCTTTTTTTGCTACAAAAATCCAGCCGGTGGCGCAGGTAAGCGCCAATGTTTCTGCGGGGCCCGCCGCGCAGGGCATGGTATCGGTGGCGGGCGCGGCTCCGGCAGGAACGAAAGGCGGACATTCTCTTCCTTTGATTATTATGGGGGCGGTAACGGCGCTCTCGCTCGGCGCGGCGGGATTCCTCTTTTGGAAGGGGAGCAATAATTCAAACGCGCAAGTGACTGCGCTCACATCGGAGAACGCGAGTTTGTCGGGGCAAGTGGCCGCGCTCACCGGAAAAGTAGCTGATCAGACGACGAAAGCGAATACGCTTGAAGCGGACAACAAAACTCTTACTGCCGAGCTCGGCATTTTCCAAACCGCTGGCGTCGGATCTTCTGGCGATGTTGCGGTAACCGTGCGCGGCACACTCGCCGGCGGAGATAAAACGCAGTATTCCATTACGACATCGCACGGCATTGTGGTCTATGTAAAAAATTGGAAAGACAGTAAAGCTGACGCGGCGCTGAAGCCGCTCGTCGGAAAAATAATCGAAATTGTCGGAACACATGTTCCGGGCTATCGCGACGTTACGGTTGCGAGCGTGAACGGAGCGGCGCTTGCGGCGCCCGCTACGGGAGTCGTTGCAACAAGCACCGCTCATTAGCTTTTAGACATTGCCGCCAGAAGTTTGCTTCCGCCCTTCGTTGCTAACAGCTATAAACTCTTTTCGTAATATTCTCCGATTCCCAAAATGTCTGCTTCGCGGAACGGCCGGCCGATGAGCTGAAACCCGACCGGCAAACTGTTCCCTGTTCCCTGATCCCTGATCCCTGATTTCGCCGGTATCGAAATCGCCGGCAGGCCGGCGAGGTTTGAGGTGCTCGTGAATATATCTTCAAGATACATCCAAAGCGGATCATCTACTTTTTCCCCGATTTTAAAGGCCGTGTGCGGTGTTGCCGGGGTCAAGAGAACATCAACGTTTTTAAATACCTCAATGAAATCATTTTTTATCAAGCTTCTCACTCGCTGAGCTTTGGCGTAATACGCGTCATAGTATCCCGAAGAAAGCACGAATGTGCCCAAAATTATTCTCCGCTTTACTTCCGGACCGAACCCGATACCTCTTTGTTTCACGTACACTTCTCGTAAGTCCAATCCCTCGGATTTTATGATGCGCGAATACCGGATTCCGTCGAACCGCGCCAGATTTGCGCTTATCTCGGCGGGCACAATAATGTAATAGCAAGGAATAGAATATTTTGTGTGGGGGAGAGAAATTGTTTTGAATCTCATGCCTAGTTCTTTCAGCTTTTCTTTCACCCCTTCGATCGCTGAAGCAATTTCGCCGCCGAGTTCTTTCACAAAATATTCTTCCGGCAGTCCGATCGTGAGATTCTTTATTTTCGCAAAATCTGGATTCAAGAGGTCATCGCCGTACGCCGTTTCGGCGCTCGTCGCATCCATCGGATCTTTTCCCGCGATAGCGTTAAATAATATCGCCGCGTCTTTTACGGTTTTTGTAATCGTGCCGATTTGATCCAAGCTTGACGCCATGGGCATAAGGCCCGAACGGGAGACAGCGCCATACGTGGGTTTCAAGCCAACGACGCCGCAAAATGCGGAGGGCTGGCGAATTGAGCCGCCGGTGTCCGAGCCCAGAGCCGCGACTGCCATGTCTGCCGCAACTGCGGCCGCGGAGCCGCCGGAGGTTCCTCCCGGGACCCGGGAAATATCATGTGGATTTTTTGTTGCTTGAAAAGCGGAATTCTCCGTTGATGCTCCCATAGCAAATTCATCCATATTGGCGTTGCCCAAAAAGACCGCTTTCTCTTCTTTGAGTTTTTGAATAACGGTCGCGTCGTAGCTCGCGACATATGTTTCAAGGATTTTAGAGGCCGAAGTCGTTTTTCTTCCCTTGATAAGAATATTGTCTTTTATCGCGAGAGGAACACCTGCCAACGGGGGCAGATTTTCTCCTGTAGCCAAAGCGATGTCGACATTCTCCGCTTCTTGTAGCGCCGACTCTTCGTGAAGATCGAGATACGCATGTATTTCAGAATCTTTTTCTTTTATGTGCCTAAAAAGCCCTTGCGCAATCTCGAGAGCCGTAAACTTTTTACTCAACAGCCCTTCTCTGAACTTTTCGATGGTAAGTCCCCGTAAAAACTTCATTTTTCAAATACCGGCGGTATTTTTAGAAATCCATTTTCTTTTTCGGGAAACGCGTTTGTGCCCGCGCCGCGGTTCGTGCTCTTGCGCTCATCGTCATCGCGGAAAACGTTTTTCGCGCCCGTGACGCTCACGAGCGGTTCAACGTCCGCAGTACCCAGCGTTTTCAGCTCTTCGAAATGATCAAAAATTTTCTGCAAATCATAGAGCAGTTTTTCCTCCTCGCGCGGCGTGAGTTCGATCCGCGCGAGCTCGGCAAGATGTTTCAGAGTTTCTTTGGTAATGGGGGACGGCATGGTTGTTTACTATTGTAGCGGAAGCGGGTCCATTGCGCAAAAATAAAAAGAGGAGAAGCAGAGTTCTCCTTAAAACATAGATATTCGTATGCGTACACGTTTCACCTCCTCATTCTTAAAGATTCTGCGTTCTACGGAGCATTCTAAACTTTATTAGAATTTATGTCAAATTAAGATGTTTAAGCTTACTCCGTAATGTGCTTCACGATAAATCGTTTTTGATTCGGAATGATTGCGTCGGGCAAGTTCTCTGCGTTGAAGAATTTGAGCGAATCCGTTTCTTTTATTTCTTCTTTTGGATCGCAGGCGGCATAGAGCGAAAGGGGACGGCCGTAGGGATGTTCTCCTTCTCTCCATTTGTACGCGCCAATGATTTTTTTATAGCTGACATCAATGCCGAGTTCGCGCTTTGCGATGCGGGTGCAGGTTGCCTGAATATCGGGTTCGTCGAACTTGTTGTATCCGCCGGGGATGTGCCAGTTTCCTTCAAACATTGCGGCGCCGCCATGGTACATCGCGAGGAGAATTTCGGTTTCGCCGTTCTCTTCTCTGCGAGTGATGATAAGTTCCGGCGCCCACATTGATGCGATGCCGTGAAATGCTTCAAAAGCTTCTCCGGGAAGGTAGTAATCGTTTTCCGCGATTTTCCGAAGCAGTCGCGCGAACTCCCTTGTTTCTTCAGGAGTAAAGTTATTAGTCATATGGGGATATTACACCACGATCCGGGGAATGAGCGGATTGATCCGCGCCACCACTTCGTAATTGATCGTCCCGATTTTTTCCGCGATTTCTTCGGTGGTGACTGCCGCGCGTCCCGCGCCGCCCAAGAGCGTTGCTTCCTCGCCGACCTTCGCCGAGATTCCCGTTATGTCCACCATCGTCATATTCATGCACACTTTTCCCAAAACCCGCGCCCGCGCGCCACGGATCAGGACCTCGCCCACATGGGAAAGTCCGCGATCGTAGCCGTCGAAGTAGCCGACGGGAAGCACCGCGATTTTTGTCGCGGTTTGCGCCCGGTATGCGCGGCCATAGCCCACGGTTGCGCCCGAAGGAGCCTTCTTTATCTGCGCAATTCTTGTTTTCCACGCAAGAACCGGAAGCAATTTCGCGGCAGTGCCGAGCGCCCGTTCTACCGCGCGCGACGGCCACAGCCCATAGAGGCCGATGCCGATCCGAAGAAAATTATAATGCGCTTCGGGGTACTGGAGCGCCGCGGCGGTGCAGGCGGCATGGATATATTTCGGATGCACATCCTTTTTTAGGAGCACAGCCCGGGCGCGCTCGAGCATGGCGAGCTGGTCTTTGTAAAAAAGAGAATTTGGATTTTCGGTTTCCGCGAAATGAGTGTAGATGCCTTCAATCGCGGGGAACCGAGAAATTTTGGCGAGTTCGGCAATCGTGAGTCCCAGCCGGTTCGTACCCGTCTCAATTTTGAGATGGATGATTGGCGTGGGGAGGCCCGGGCGCCTCGCAAGCGTGGCAATTTTCGAGAGCGTTTCGCGATTATATGCCGCAATGCGGAACCGGCGTTTGATTGCTTCTTCGAGCCGCGGCGGAGGAATATATCCCAAAATCAAGAGGGGATTTTTGGGCGCAATCCGGGAAACCGCGAGCGCGTCGTCTATTGAATCAACGCCAAGAAAAAGATTCGGCGTGTTTTTGAGGACAGTCGCCACCTCGCCGAGGCCATGCCCGTAGGCATTCGATTTGATGATCGCCATGCACGCCGCGTTTTTTCCGGCGACCGCCTGAAATGTGCGGAGGTTCTGCCGGAGGCGGCGGCCGTCAATTTCCACCCAGGTTTTGAAGCGATCTATTTGGTGTGGCATAGGATAGGTGAATGATGAATTAAGAATAATGAATGATGCTTGCCTGCTGTAGTTTTTACGAAGGTGGGAATGAGGGACTATGAATTCTGTTGCGAAAGCATCGCGCGTAAAACAGGTTGTAATTCTTTCGGAAGAAAGTTTTTTACGTCCCACGCGCGGAGTATTTTTTGAATTGTTTTTTGTTTCATTCTATATCGCGGGAGGAGCGTGCGGCGATAGCGCTCAAGAAGGACGGGAAGATGGCGCTCCGCGTTCTGTGCTTTTTCTATGGCGAGTTGAAGCGCGGCGCGCGTTTCTTCTCTTGTCGCGACGCACTCAAACGGCTTTTGGGGGGACTTGCCTACAAGCGCCGGAATATATCGAGAGAGCGTCATGTCCGCATAAAGATTGCGCCCGAACATATCTATGAGCATACGTTCGTTTGCAAATGGATACAAGAGGAGGAATACTGCGAGGCATTTCGAGCATTTCCCGCACCATGTTCCCTTTTTCTGGTTCACGTTGCAGCTTTTTATTGCGGGGAGATATTTCTGCGAGGCGGCGATACGCGCGATTTGCAATTCGTAGAGCGGGCGCATGACGCTCACATACGAAACATTTTTCGTGAGATATCGCGCCGCGTACTCCCTGAATGTTTTCTCAAATATAAAACTTTTCGAGTATTGATGGTTGATCGGCTTTCCGTGAAATGTAATATTTTCTTCGTTCGCGCTTCGTTCATTCGCGACGGCGACATACCGATGCCCGAAAAGCTCGGCGCAGAATACACTCATAAATGCCAGATACGCGGAGAACGGCGTGTGGCCGTTCAGATAGCCCCGGCGGTTCAGCGCCAAAAGGTTTGGATCTACCTCGCGGCGCACAAGAAGTGGTTTATTCCTAGTAGTATCGAGGGAGCTGGGACTCCGCGCCGCTTTGATAAGCGCAAACGCCGCGGGGACATTGCCCAACACGAGCGGCTGGAATTTTTTCTTCGCGCGTTTCAGAAGTTCGAGCGCAACGAGGGAGTCCTTGCCGCCGCCGACGGGCACGAGGAACGAATTGCCTTGGATTGGTTTTTTGGGGAGCGGGGAGTGGGCGTTCGCGCCGGCGCGTATCGTTACAAATCCCGGTTTCGCGGCATCAATCTTGTTTTTGTAGAAAAATTCACCGAGCCCGTCGAAGAGAAGTTGTTTCCACCACTGTTTTTGGTAGTTATCGAGCGGTCCCGCTTCAATCAAAATTTCGGGGCTTACGGCGCATTTCCAATAGCTTGGTATTTCGGCAAGGCCGAGATGGAAGATAAAATTCTCGAGCATCGGCCGAGGAATTTTTTCGAGTTCCTTGCGTGTCATGCCGCGAATCGTGATTTTCGGATGGAACGTTATATTCGGTTCCAGTAAAAATGCGAACGCAATTTCAAGCCCGCGCTTGGTGAGTCGATACGCAAAACTTTCGTAGACGAATCGTTTATGTTTTTTCCGTAATGTTTCAAGTTTCATATTCTATAAAAGGAGTAATCGCTAATATCGTGAATGGCAGATCAATAACGCGAATTCGCGTTATTTGCGAATACTTCTCACCAGCGCCTTGAACACGTCGCCCCGTTCGTTGAAATTGCGGAACATGTCGAAGCTTGCCGAACCGGGCGAGAGGAGAACGATGTCGCCCGAGGAGGCGAGGCGGTGCGCGATTTTAACCGCCGCCGCAAGCGAAACCGCATCCATTATTTTTATATTCGACGTTTTCCCGATACTTTTCTGTATCTCTCGCTTATTCTCTCCGATCAAAATTGCGGCTTTGGCGCGCGCGCGGATGGCACGGCCTAACGCGGCGTAATTCAAATTCCTGTTTTTCCCGCCGGCGATGAGGATGACTTTTTTTTCGAATGATTTGAGCGCGGCGATCGCGGCGATGGGATTTGCCGCGGCGGAGTCGTCATAGTAGCGGACGCCGCGGAGTTCGCGGACGAATTCGAGATGGTGGGGAAGCCCCTTCGACTTTCTCAAGACGCGGAGCGCGGCGCTCCGGGGGAAGCCGAGGGCAGTAACCACGCGATAGGCCACGACCACATTTTGAAAGTTATGCGGACCGATCACGGCCAGATCTTCGGGGCCGAAGGGAACGGCAATGTCGTCTGTGGGGACCGCGATTTTCTTGCCGCGGCCATATGTCGCAATAAGTCGTGAGTGGCGATTGGCCGCATTATAAAAAACGATGTCCTTCGGTTTTTGATGGGCACAAATGTTCGATTTCGCAAGCACATATTCCCGGAATGTTTTGTGCGAGTCAAGATGGTCGGGAAGAATACGGAGGATGACGGCGACGTGAGGGGAGACCGTAAGGTCTTGGAGCTGGAAACTTGAGAGTTCGAGGATGACATATGATTTATGACTTATGACTTTTAACTTTAACTTGGGAAGTATATCGAGTGCGGGTTTTCCGATGTTGCCGGCGAGGAAAGTTCTTTTGCCCGCCGCTTTGATGATTTTATATATGAGCGTTGCGGTCGTTCCCTTGCCTTTCGTGCCGGTGATGCCGATGACGTTCGATGTTCGATGATCGAATTGTTCGAGATGTTCAAAAAAGAGTTTTGTGGCGCTCGAGAATTTCACGCCGGATTTTCGCGCACGTTGAAGCTCCGGAAGGTTATAGGGCACGCCCGGCGAACGGAACACAATATCAAAATCCGAAAGGTTTTTGAGGTAGTTTTTGCCGACGCGTTTTTTGAATCCGCGGGTGATTTTCGCCTGCGGGTCTTTATCTAAAATAAAAATATCCGCTTTTTTGTAGAGGCGGTTTTTAAGAATGTAGCGGAGAACTGATTGTCCCTCGCGCCCAAATCCGAGAATAGCTATTTTCATATTGTGGCTGGGGTGAGAGTCGGACTCACAAGCTTGCGCTTATGAAACGCCTGCTCCACCGTTGAGCTACCCAGCCTCGTTTATGTATTTAACATTATTGGTGCATTTTGACAATTCTTTTTCGTGTCATATAATACTTCTCGCGGGGAGGAGCAACAGTTGCTCGTCAGCCCCATAAGCTGAAGGTAGTGGGTGCAATTCCTACCCCCGCAACACGTTTCGTATTTCTCTTTTTGAGAATCGCGGTTCGTTTCGCTCCAACGGCAATTGTGTGTCTGCATCTCGGAACAAAAACTTTTGCTTCGCAAAAGACCGAGCTTTTTGTTCCTCCGATAGCTTCTCAAAAACTAAGAACTTCCACTTTTGGATAACGCGGTTAGGCGGGAATTGGACGAAAAGTATGGCGTCCGCCTGTTCATAACTCGCATATAGCCGCACACACCGACTGCGCTACTATAATAATAGTGATATCCAAGAAAATATCGGTGATCCTCGGGGTAGCGCTTCTCGCTCTGCCGGTTTTTGCGTTCGCAGAAACGACAAGCACGGTTTCACTCCACGACACGCAAAGTTTGCAGGCGATCATTGCCCAACTCCAAGCGCAGATCAAGACACTGCAATCCCAATAACCAATCTTTAGCAACTGGAGTTTGGACCATGACATGTACCGCTAAAGTTCCAGGTTCAAGTTTTTTTATGTCGTGATTTACGCAAATGGTAAGACATATCAGTCTAATAATGTGAACGTAACCATAGTTCTTACCCCTTCTCCAACTCCTACGCCAACACCAACTTCAACATCCGCAACATCCACTTCGAGCATGCTCCCATTGTCTTCTTCGCATGCCCTAGACACAGCGAGACAAAATCTTGCCTCGCTCCTGCAGCCACTAACCTCGCTTCTGCAAACGCTTCAGCAATTATCTCGTTAGTAAACAAACTCCCGCTTACTGAGAACGGGATGGTGCGGGAGTTTCGAGAAAAGAGATAAAATAAAAACGGCGCATCGGGGTGCGATGCGCCGGGCGGAAAATATCTCTGCTCCGCGATGGGTTATTTTTCGGGAAAATAGAAACCGCTGCGCCCCGGTCGAAGCCCTCGGACGAAGTACGGTAGCAGTCGTAATCCTTTTGTCCGCCGCCATGCTTCTTTCTCGAGCGTGAAAGCCATCCCCGCAAAGAACAAACTAAGTGCTCCTGCGGGAGCCCATTCTTGCTGATTCGCCTGTCGCTTTTGATCCATTGCAGTCAGAACTACCACCGTGACGACAAGAGCGAAACAGACAAAGGCCTGCACATGGAGGCCGGTTATAATAAGCAGTTCATTTCGTCGCAGAATTTTCTCTGTCTCAAGATAGTTTTCCATTTCTACCTCCTAGGTTTTCAAGCATCGTTGCGAGTCCTATGTTCATTATATTATAGCAAGGCACATTTTTACAAGCATTCTTTTGTGTTTTTTGCATACTTTTGCTAAAATCTTTTTGCAATGGAATCCCCGCATCAAACCCGTTCCGAATATGTGGTGCCGCAGGACGAAGAGAAAAAAATCCTGAAACTGCTTGCAGTGCGGAAGGACGCCGAAGCCCTGCGGATACAGCGGTATCTCAGGATGCCGGATTTGTCGCGCACGGAGGGCAGTCCGATTTATGATATCGTTCAGCGGGTTATTGACCTGCCCGATTTTAGGAACTTCGACATTATTCAAGCACCGGAGATTGTGCCAACCAGCGTCACGTTTGATTTGTTTGATTTTCCGCCCGACCATCCGGTCCGCTCTAAATCCGATACGTATTACGTGGATGAGAAAAATATTCTGCGTACTCACACTACCGTCATGTGGTACTACTACTTGATACAGCCGGAAATTAAAGCGCGCATCGCTCGCGGGGAAGCGATGGGGTCGTTCTGCTTTGGCAAGGTTTACCGCAAGGATGAAATTGACCGCAAGCACATGAATGTTTTCCATAACATGGATATTTGGTATTTATCTCCGAAAGACCAGAAGTTAATTACGGTCGAGGATTTACAGAATGTTTTGACCAACATTGCCAAGGCCTTATTCGGAGAACAGGCTAAGTTTCGATTCAACCCCGACAAATACCCCTACACCAATCCAAGTTTGGATATGGAAATGGACAAGGGTGACGGGAAATGGCTTGAGATACTCGGTTCGGGAGTAGTGAAGGGAAGCGTACTCGAAAAACTCGGGGTTGATTCTTCAAAATATAATGGCTGGGCATGCGGGCCGGGCCTTGAGCGTCTGGCTATGATCAGCATGGACTTGCCGGACATCCGACTCCTCTGGTCTCATGATGAACGAGTGAAGAAGCAATTGAAACTGGGAAACAAGTTTAAAGAAGTTTCCAAATACCCGCCCATTACTCGCGATATTTCTTTTGTCGTTCCGGCGGACTTCGTGCCCAATGATTATTTTGATTTGATCCGCGACATCGGCGGCGATCTAGTTGAAGAAGTGTCGTTGTCAGATAAATATGAAAACGCCGAAAAATTCGGCGCGGGGAAAGTGAGCTACACCTACCACATTGTCTACCGCTCGAACGAGCGGACGCTCACCGTCGAAGAAATCGAGCCGATCCAGAACAAAATTATCGAAGAAACGAAACGGCAATTCGGCGCGGAGGTGCGATAGGAGTAATCGCGAATAATACGATTCCACCCTACCAATATACTCATCATTACTAATCGTACGAATACGAATTCGTAAAATAAGTATTCATTTGTACATTAGTAGGGTGTTTATTCGTATCATTCGCCTTATTTAAATATAAAAAAGCCGCTCGGAGTGCGAGCGGCAAGGGAAAAGGCGATGTGATGCGTATGCGGATTTAGGCAATTACTATGGCAGGAGAACGGCGCAGGGCGATGGACAGGTTTTCCTGGAGGATGAGAAGCGGGGATCGGATATCGTCGAGTTTCCGGTCGACTTCATGGAGAGATAGTCCAGTAAGTCCATCTCGAAGTGAAAGCGCCGCTTTTTTTACCAGTCGGGAATTTGCCGCAAAGTCGTTGTGAATACACTCGAGATCGCGAGTAAGAAGATCGAGTTGCGTACCGACATGATTGAACGTCGCCGGCACAAGAAGACCCGATTTTCTTTTTCTGACCTCGATCTGCACATTGGTAATCAAAAGAATAATCCGTGCGAGGCGCTGAAGCGGATCCATTCTCACTCTCCTTTCATTGGTGGGGCTACCTTATTTATTCTTGGCTGCAGATACATTGTAAAGTTACCAACTTCACTATAGACCTCTATAGACATTCCCGTCAAATTTCAAATCTGCTTAACGTTCGGTTAGAATTAAGTGATGGACTTCAGTATTCCCAGCGAAATCCGCGAGATTGGAGAGGCGCTCGAGCGCGCGGGGTTTCGGGCGTACCTTGTCGGGGGATGCGTCCGCGATATGCTTTTAAGTCGGGTTGCGAAGGATTGGGATATTACAACGAACGCGAGGCCGGAGAAAATCCAAAACCTGTTTCCCGAGAGCGTGTATGAAAATCAGTTCGGGACGGTTGGCGTGAAAAATGACTCTGACGATCCAAAACTCAAGGTGATTGAAGTGACCACGTTCCGGCTCGAAGGAAAGTATACCGACAAGCGCCATCCCGACGAAATTACATTCGCGAAAACAATTGAAGAAGACCTGTCGCGGCGCGATTTTACCGTAAATGCCCTCGCGCTCCAATTAGCGAAAGGGGAGATTGGCGAACTCGTTGATCCCTTCGGGGGCATGGAAGACATTGAAAGCAAAACGATTCGGACGGTCGGGAATCCCTTGGATCGGTTCGGCGAAGATGCTTTGCGGCTCATGCGGGTGGTGCGGCTTGCCGTTGAGTTGGAATTTAATATTGATTTCGAGACGCGCCGCGCGATAGAAAAATGCGCCGGACTTTTGGAGGCAATCGCAAAAGAAAGAATCCGCGACGAGTTCATAAAAATCGTGATGACGCCGCGCGCCGGAGAGGGTATACGGCTTCTTGAAGAACTGGATTTACTGCGATATGTTCTGCCCGAACTCCGCGAGGGGATCGGCGTGGCGCAGAATAAACATCATGTCTATACCGTTTTCGAGCATAATTTACGGGCGTTGCAATATACCGCCGATAAGGACTATCCGCTGGACGTCCGGCTCGCGTCCCTTTTGCACGACGTGGGCAAGCCGCGGGCGAAGCGGGGCGAAGGGCCGGACGCGACATTCTATGGGCATGAGTATGCCGGCGCGAAAATAGTTTTGAAAGCGCTCGATCGCTTGCGGTTCTCGAATGACCTCACGGAACGCGTCGCGCATCTCGTGCGTTCGCATATGTTCTACTACAATACCGGCGAAGTGAGCCCCGCCGGCGTGCGGCGTTTTCTCGCGCGCGTGGGGCCCGAAAATATTGACGACATTATGAAAGTCCGCGAGGCCGACCGGATCGGCTCGGGCGTCCCGAAGGCCGTGGTCTACAAAATGCGACACTTGCTCTTCATGATCGAGAAGGTGAAGCACGATCCGATTTCGCCGAAGATGCTCAAGGTGAACGGGGAGGATGTGATGAAGATTGCGGGAATTTCTCCGGGTCCGCGCGTGGGGCAGATACTCGCGGTTCTCCTTGAAGAAGTTTTAGATGATCCGGCGAAGAACCGCGAAGAAGATTTAAGATTAAGGATTCAAGAATTAGAAAAATTAAGCGGCGCCGACTTGGAAAAGCTCGGGGAGAAAGCCAAAGAAACCAAAGAGGAATTCGAATCTGATGCGGAGGCAGAAATGAAAAAGAAATATTTTGTGAAATAAGGCAGATGTCCCGCCGATGGCGGGACACAAGTTTTTCTAAACTCGTTCCTCGTAAAGAAAAACTAAGTGTCGGGCCGCCGGGAATCGAACCCGGTCTACACCGACCCGAACGGTGCGTACTACCGGTATACTACGGCCCGTTTATCAACGATTCATCTATTAAAGCGCAGATAATCCAAATTGTCTACCACATTCAAGACGATGTTGCCCGAAAACGAACTCTCCATTCCCAATTTTCCGAATTTCTGGCAAAATAAATATAGAAACAAGCTCGTATGAAAATTATCCGATTTCTCGACAAACTCGAGGACAAGATCCGTTCCAAATTAAGCCACTGGCCGATTCTCTACGCGTTTCTGGGCGGAGCTGGCATCGTGCTTTTTTGGCGGGGGATATGGCATACTGCGGACGTAATCGCGCCGTTCTTTCTGGATCCAACCGGCGCGTGGCGGCCGACCATATTCAATCTTCTTGATGGCCCGGTTACGCTCTTCATAAGCATCGTCCTGCTTCTTCCCACGGGGCTTTTTGTATCCGCCTTCATCGGCAATGAGACCATTATTTCCGGTCTGCGCGGGGAGAAAAGAATAGCCGAGAAAACGGAGCAGGAAGTGCAGACCGAAACCGAAGCCATTGCCGGAATTGAGGCGGAAGTGAAAAAGATCTCCGAGCGCGTCAAGGAAATTGACAGCCACGTCCATAAAACAGAAAAATAATAAATTGAAATTTCACTATGGGATGAAAAAAGCGATTCTCATTATATTCGTCGTTCTCGTGATTCTCTCGCTCGTCGCGCCGCTCGTGTTCCGGTAGGCGTAAATTACGATCAACTTGTGGACCCGAGGGGAATTGAACCCCTACCTCAGCAATGCGAATGCTGCGTAATGCCGTTTTACTACGGGCCCTCTGAACTTTTCGAGTGTACGCAAAACCAAGACGATTATCAATTCGTTCTGCGCCAATTACCGAACCGAGATCCACGAGCGTGACACAGCTAAAATATTTCCTACTCCATTATCTTCTGCGCGAGGGTTCCCAATAGATTCTTGACTGCCGCCTGGGCTTCGGTTTCGTTCTTGCTTTCCGTAAACGCCTGCCACCGCGCCAAAATATCCTTGTCGTTCAGATCACGGACATTGTTTTCGAGCTTGAGCCGCGTTTCGAAATCAACCTCCGTGTCGGCTTTGAGGACTTTTTCTATAAAAAGCTGGTTGAATTGGACGACTCGTTCATTATGTTTTTTCGCGGCAAGCAGGGTTTCCGCGCTGTGAAACTCTTTCCGCGCGCCCCAATACATGGCGCAAAAATAAATGTTCCCCGCGATGAGGAGGCCGATGCCGATTGCCATCATGATGCCGGTTTTTGACTCGTTCATTTTTTTGGCGTGAGCTCGTTCTGCAACGCCCGTTCCCGCATTTTATCACGATAGAAGTTGTAGAGCAAGAAAAGAATGACGATAAGGAGCACGGTGGTTTTGACGTCAAGGCCGGGGATCCACGTATATCTCGGCGCGAGTTCGATATTTTGGTGTACGCCGCTTCCGGCCTGGACTTCAAATTCTTTTCCGGAGTAGTCGCCGTATCCCGGCGCCGAGGCCTTCAGATAGTATTTTCCTTCCGGCACGAGGAATGAGTAGGTGCCGCGAATGTCGGTCGTCTGCGGGTTTTCCTGCGCGTATTGGTCCGCGGGCCACAGTTCATATCCCTTGATTGCGGGATCGAACCAGTAGATCGAGACCGTTGCTCCGGGAATTCGCGTTTCCTTGCCGCCGCTTTTCTCATACACATATCCTTCGGGGTCGACGACGGTCGTGAGAATGATTTCTCTCGTGCCGAGTTCGGGATCTTTGTAGGTGATGAGCGTGATCACGTCGTACTCGCCGGCGGGGACGGGCACTTGCACATTCGCGGTGTAAATGCCGTCGCCGTCCGGATCGGTATATTCAAATTCCCGGAGCACGAGCCGATGCTCAATTTGTTTTTGGGGAGCGGGAGAAACGGCGTCCGGCACCGTGCCTCCTTCGATCGGAAGGTATTGCGCCGCTTCGGCCGGCTTTGCGAATGAAGGGAGCGAGAAGACGAGCGATGCGAAAAGATTGCTCCGACGTATCGCGGAGGTCGCGGGAATCGTCGCGCGCGACCGGAAGACGATATAGCCCATGACGCGCTCGGCCGGTTTTTCCGGTTTCACGACGAGCTGGAGCGGCGCGCCGGAAATGGTCTCAATGCGCTGTTCCGGCGCACCGGTACTTCGAACGCTCAAGGCAATGTCGAAATCAATGAGATTCCCTCCCGTTTTTGCAAAGAGCACTTCGCTGGGGATTTTTTCTTTCACGTCCTTCGGGAGCGCGTCAATCGGGATGCCGGCGGGAATCACAAATCTTCCGCCGATGATTTTTTCCGGCTTGAGGACGCCGGCCGCTTTCGTGAGGCCGGGCAGAGTAAACGTGGCGTTTTTAATTTTCTGGACGTCGGTTATTTTCGCGATGCCGATCGCACCGAATGTTTTTTGAAGCTCGGGGAATTTCTTGGCCAGGGAAACAAATTCGCGGGGCAATGGCGAGAGGGCAAACCGATAAATCGCGGCGCAGGGAAGCAGGCACCATTTTCCTCCGAATGAGGGCGGGGCTACTGTGGGGACGGCGGGCGGGGGCGGCGCCGCGGGCGCCTGAGGCGGTTTCAAGAAAGACGGGATGAGCGGCGCGATTCTCTCTTTTATTCTCTGGAATAGCGACGGGGATTTTGCCGGCGGGACGGGCGCGGGAGTTCGCGCTGCCTCCGTTTGCGGGGGGATTATCCTTGAGGGCGCTATCGTTGAGGGGGGAGGCGGCAAAGCGCTTCCGAATCCGCCTCCGCCTCCGCCGCTATTACTGCCAGCTCCAGAAGTGCTTCCGCTACTTCGCGTTGACGCCGGTCGCCAATCGGTCAAAACATAATAATTCACCGTCGCGCACGAACTCGTATTCGAGCAGTTAAAACTGATCCATCCCACATTCTCGCCGTAGGCGTATCCGGAGAGCGTCCCCTGATTGTCGTTCGAAACGGCATAATTCACCGTCGCGCACGAACTCGTATTCGAGCAGTTTAAA
>OBEQ010162417.1_pt1 | contig 19287 bp, 28 predicted proteins | sample 1670901 | NCBI WGS metagenome assembly OBEQ01 (sample SAMEA104232315, study PRJEB22302) | groundwater metagenome | biome: forest; feature: aquifer; material: groundwater | place: USA | collected 2011-08-07 | depth 5.4 m
ACGAGCGCAGCCGCGGCGGCGAATTCAAAGACCTCAAAGATTTCCTTTCGCGCATCCAGCACAAAGACCTCAACAAAAAATCCCTGGAGAGCCTGATCAAGAGCGGCGCACTCGATTCATTCGGCACCGACCGGAATCAGCTTCTCCACAACATCGATGAGCTGGTGCGCTTCAATGCGACGATCCGCAAAGCGGCCTCCGACCGCACCAATTCCCTTTTCGGCACGCACATGGCCGTCGCGCCGCTCACGTTGCAGCAGGCCCCGCCCGCCTCCGCAAAAGAAAAGCTCGTGTGGGAAAAAGAGCTCGTCGGATTCTATCTTTCCGACCATCCCTTAAACCCTTACGCCGACCGCATCAAGCGCGCGCAGGCAAAACCGCTCGATGAGGTGCGCCGCATCAAGAACGAAACGATTACGATCCGCTTTGCCGGTGCGATCTCAAAGATCCAAAAAATTCTCACGAAAAACGGTGACCCGATGCTCTTTGCCACGATCGAGGATTTTTCCCCGCAGCCACTCGAGCTCGTGGTCTTCAACAGCACGCTCGCGAAAACCCTGCCCGCCTGGGAGGAGGGCGGCGTGATTATCGCCGAGGGGCGGATGTCGTGGCGGGGCGGCGAGCCAAAAGCGATCTGCGAGCGCGTCCAGCGGCTTGACGCGTAGAAGAATTGCTCCTACTATTTCGTGTAGTAAGATAAGAAAGGAGTATGCAATGAAAAAGAAGGTGATTTCTGCGCGGATTAGTCGTCCGAACAACGAAGACACGATCGCGCAAGGCATGGAAGAGCTTGAGCAGGGAACAAAAGCATGGGAGCGAGAACACGGAATCCAGGCAATCACGATCAGCGAATTCTTCGTCCCTAGTTGCGTAGATTTTCGCGGAGACAACGGAAGTGTCGGGATCATATCAGGCGTACTCGTCCGGCACGTGCGGGAGGGACCGCCGCTCACAAACCCCGAGTGACCATCAAGGGCCAGCATACGCTGGCCCCCGTTTTATACATTATTCCTTATCCACAATTTTACTTCTTTTTCCCTCTCTGGGGCATATACTACTAGATAGACAGAAACATTTAGAGAGTGAGTCATCAAGATTGGAGGTGCATATGGCTTCGCCACGACCACCGCAGAGGGATGATCTTTACACATACGTAGGGATACCTCTCTATATTGTTCGCGGCTTCACTCTGCTCGAAACAGAACATAAGCCTATCCCGCAACTTATCGAAGAGGCGTGCCGTGAGTATTTAGAGAGACACGAAGTAGCGGTAGAAAATACGCCAGAAAAGAACTTCCTTGTCGCGATTTCTCGGAAAAGATGACTTGAAAAAGACAAGGGTTCATTCGTAGGGCCAGCGTATGCTGGCCCTGTCCTTATTCAAAATTTATCATTCTTTACTCACAAAACTGCTTTTATACCGTTCCGGTTCGTGCGGATCCATCGTCGCGATCTCAAGGTGCCAATTGAAACTCTCGAGGGATGAGGTGAGATTGTCGCGGAGCTCGTCCTGATCGTAGCCCACCGCCACCACGTCGGGGCGATAGCGCTGGATCACTTCCCACGAACCAAGCTCTTCGTCGCCGATTATTACTTCGTCCACGTGATCTTCGTTCCGCAGATGATCGCTACGTTCTTCCGCGCTATACTGCGGCGGGCGGTGTTTTAAATGTTCCACGATGCGGTCGGGCGCGACGACTGCGATAAGGTAGTCGCCCTGCTCCCGCGCCTGCCGCAAGAATGATTGGTGCCCGCCGTGGACGCCGTCGAATGTGCCGAAGACCATTACTTTTCTCATAGGACTTAGAACTTAGCCATTAGGACTTAGAACGGAGAAGCAGATATTCTTTGATGCCGCGGAGCCAGCCGCCTTTGAAATATCGTTCGGGTTTAAAGCTCTGCACCGAAACCCATTCCATCCGCGGATGCCGCGGGGAAAGTGCTATCTCGCCGCTTTTCCAGATCGCCTCGTAGCCCACAGCAAAAATCCTCACTTTTGGATTCCCCGGAGCCGTTTCGCGCCGCTCGTGGCGCATGAATACTACTGGTTTTTTAAGCGCGTAGCGCAAGTGCGAACCCAGCTCCTCTCTCATCTTTCGCGCCACCACTTTCTCGAGCGGCGTGTTGAATTCGTCGGGTTTCAGCCGCCCGCCGGGAATATCCCATATGCCAAAAGAATCTTTGAGTATCAAAAATTTGCCTCCCCTTCTCAAAAAAACTTTCACCGCGACGAAATAGAGATCCTTTCCGCTCATTTCTAATGGCTAAGTCCTAAGTTCTAGGTCCTATTCTCCGGCCACATCAGCGGGAATGGCTTCGACAAGCTCACCATCTTTCCCTCATTTAGACCTCATAAGAGGAAAGAACACCGTTTCGCGCATGGGTTTGTCCATAAGCACTGCGAAAAGCCGCTCAGACATCCCAAAGCCCGCCGCGGGGGGCATGCCATACTCGAGCGCGCGGAGAAAATCCTCATCGAGCTGCTGGGCTTCTTTATCCCCCGCAGCGCGCAGTTTCATCTGTTCTTCAAAGCGCGTGCGCTGGTCAAGAGGGTCGTTCAGTTCCGTAAATCCCTTCCCCAGTTCCGTCCCGCACGCGACGATCTGAAAACGCTCCACCACCTTTGGATTTTTCGGCGAGCGTTTTGCGAGAGGTTCGATATCCACCGGCGGATCGATCAGAAAACACGGCTGAATGAGTTTCGGCCGCACCGTTTTCTTATAGATAAGGTCGATCACGCGCCCTCGCCCCGATCCTTCTGGCGCAAGGCCGAGGGATTTCGCCTTTGCGAGAAGTTCTCCCCGCGTTGCTGAAGCCGGATCAATGCCCGACGCATCGCGAAAGGCTTTTACGTAATCCACCTTCCCCCATTTTTTGCCCCAGTTTATTTTATGCCCCTGATATTCCGTGACGAGGCCTCCCGCCGCTTCTTTGATCGCGCGCTTGTACATCTTCTCCGTCATCGCCATCATGTCGCCGTAGTCATGATAGGCCCAGTAGCACTCCATTTGGGTGTAGTCCTGGAGGTGATCTCGGTCAATTCCTTCGTTGCGGAAAATCCTTCCGATCTCAAACACTTTTTCGTAACCGCCCACCATAAGTTTCTTCAAAGGAAGCTCCAAAGAAATGCGGAGATAAAAATCTTCGTCGAGCGCGTTGTGGTGCGTCACAAACGGTTCCGCTTCCGCCCCGCCGGGAATGGGCTCCAAAACGCCTGTTTCGACTTCAAGAAAATCTTCTTTCTTTAAGAAGTCGCGCACCGCACTCCAAAATCTTGCCTTTTTCCTGAAGAGCTCGCGCACCTCATCATTCAGCGCGAGATCTACATACCGCTCGCGAAGGCGCAGTTCATCATCTTCGACGCCGTACCATTCCGTCGGTAGCGGCCGGAGAGATTTTGTGAGCACCTCGAGCTCTTGCGCTTCGATGCTCTCCTCGCCGCGTTTCGTGAGCAACGCCGTGCCGCCCACGGAAATAAAATCCCCGCGGTCGAGAAGCGGTTTGATGAATTCGAACTTCTCGAGCGTATCTTTTTTGAGAAGAATCTGGATCTGCCCGCTCTCGTCATGAAGGTCGGCGAATGCCACGCCACCCTGGTCGCGGATGCTCATCAGCCGCCCCGCGACAAAAAGTTTCTTCTTCGAGGCAAGGAGCTTCTTAAAATCCGCGCGCACTTCGGCGATGGTCGCCGTGCGCTTCACCCGCGCAGGATAGGGGTCTATCTTCGCTTTCCGCAGAGCGTCTAACTTTTTTCTCCGTTCGTTAATAAGTTCTTCGAGCATGGGAATGATTCAATGATAACAAGCGGAAAACCGCTTGTATAGCGTAAAAAAGCTTCTGGCTTCCTCCACTCGTCAATGTCCGTGGAACTCTAAAGGGTTTAGTTCTGTATTCCCCCTCGCGGAAGTTTTCGTTTCGCAAGGAGCTATCGCAGGCGTTTCGAGCTTGGCTCCGCCAAAGGCGGATCGAAACGCCGAGATGCAAGATCGCTACGCCGCAGGAGCGGAGCGAATCTGGTCCTTGCGAAACGAAAACTGGAACAAACTTACTCGATCTTCGAAATCTGATAGACCGTCTGGCCGGAGGGAATCGCAATCGTGATACTGTCTCCCACCTTGTGCCCGAGAAGCGCGCGCCCGATCGGCGATTCGTTTGAAATTTTTCCTTCTTCGGGGCGGGATTCGTTCGAGCCGACGATCGTATACTCGCGCGGGATGCCATTTACCTTGACGGTCACTTTCGACCCCACGAGCACTACGTCGCTGCCTTCCGTTTTATGAATAATCACCGCGCGCTTCAACAGCTCTTCGAGCTCAAAGATGCGCGTCTCGAGCTGGCTTTGCTCTTCGCGCGCCTGCGCGTACTCGGCATTCTCCGAGAGATCGCCGTATTCCTTTGCGCGCTTCAAATGCTCCGCGACCTCGAGGCGGGTCTGGGTTTTTAACATTTCGAGCTCCTTCTGGAGCTCTTTCAAGCGTTCTTCGGTGAGATAGTATTTATCCATCCCTCACCTTTAAGAGATCGCGCTTTCAAGCGTGGTCCCCCGCAATATAAATGACCTTTCTGAAAAGACATAGCTTTAAGAACAAAAGTATTCATCGCGTATAATCCATCTCTTAAAGGTGAGGGGTCCATTCCCTATTTTGCCCTGCCGATGTGGTAGCTATCCGTCATCAGCCACCAACGGATGATAGCATTCTCCCAGAGCGTGTTCAAGTAGCCAGAGAGCGGGACGTGGGAGTCCAGATCGTTCACCCAGTGCACCGGCACTTCTTTGATACGGAAGCCCATCCTTCGCGCGAGCGAGAGCACTTCGATGTCGAAGCCCCACCCCCTGATGCGCGAGAGGGTGAACACGCGCTCTGCCACCTCCGCGGTAAACGCCTTGAAGCCGCATTGCGTATCCCAAATCCCCGGGAGGTTGAACAGCTGGATCATCAGATTTCCCATTTTGCCCAAAAACCGTTTATAGAATGGCTGAGGAGGGTCAAGCGTTGCGCCGCGGACTGAACGGGAGCCAATGACGACGTCATAGTGCTCGCTACCTTGGGCGGAAAAAAACGGCCTCATCTTGTCGAACTGATCGAGCGAGGTCGAATTGTCCGCATCCGTAAAAAGGCGGATGTCCCCCTGCGCAAGAAGCATTCCACTGCGCACGGAGCCCCCTTTCCCGTGATTTTCTTCACTGCGGGAGATCTTGAGATTTTTTATCTGCGGACTCATCTTTTTTACGATATCCGCGGTATGGTCCGGAGAGCCGTCGTCAATCACGATAATCTCATAGGTGAATTTCTGCGCGCTCAAGTAGCGGTCCACGTCCACAAGGGTCGACGGGAGCCGCTTCGCTTCGTTGTACGCGGGGATGACGACGGAGAGATAGGGCCTCGCCATGAAAAAAGATAATGAGTAATTTGGTTATTGGGTTATTGGGCAATGAGTGTATTCAAAAAAGATTATATCATTCCAATGCCTTAATAACCTATTCTCTCATTTACTCAATAACCGTAAGAATGCGCGGCCCATTTTCTGTGATCGCCACCGTGTGCTCGAAATGGGCGGATATCGAACCATCCGCGATCATAAAACTGTCGTCCTTCGCCTGTTTCGTTTTCCCGTTGCCCGTGGCGACCATCGGCTCGATCGCAATCACCATCCCCGCGCGGAGCGCTTCGCCTTCTCCGGGCTTTCCGAAGTTAAACACCATCGGATTCTCGTGGAGTGCCCGGCCTATGCCGTGTCCCGCGAGCGAGCGCACGACCGAGAATCCTTCGTTCCACACGCACTCCTCGACCGCGTGGCCGACATCGCCCACGGTGTTGCCGGGAATCGCTTTCATGATGCCGCGGCGGAGCGCTTCCTCGGTCGCCTTGATGAGCCGTGTGCCTTCTTCGCTCACGTTCCCGACCCCCACAGTCACTGCCGCATCTGAATAAAATCCCTTGTGGACGAGGCCGAGGTCGAGCTTCACGAGATCGCCGTCTCGGAGCACATAATCTCCCGGCACGCCGTGGACCACGGTGTCATTCACCGATACGCAGAGCGCGGCAGGAAAGGGCTTTGCCGTGCCGCCGGGAACATAGCCCAAAAATGCGGGCACGTCACCGCCCGCAAGGATCAAGTCGTGCGCGATCGTATCGAGTTCTTTCGTGCGCATGCCCGCGCGCACTTCACGCGCCAAGGTATGGAGAATGCGCGCGAGGCGCTGGCCCGCCTCAGCCATGAGCTCCACTTCGCTCCGCGTTTTTATCGTCACCATGCTTACGCCTTTCGCGGGAAATATTTTTGGATCTGCTGTGAAACACGATAGGGCGCGGCGGTGCCATCCACCTCGTGGATGCGGTACCCCATCTTTTTTGCGAGATGAAAAATCGGCGCAGTGCGTTCAGCGTACTCCTTAAGGCGGACTTTGATCACTTCGCTCTTATCGAGCGTTCTCTGGTAGAGAGGACCGCCGCAGACGGGGCAATACTTTGGATGCGTTGAGGGATAATATGCAGTAAGAAGCGGAGCGCGGCAGAAAGAACAGAGAAGGCGATACCCATTCCGCCTCAAAGAAATCTTGGACGGAATATTGAGCTTGAAAATAAAAATGTTCTTTTTGCCGTAGAGTTTTTCGAGAGCGGGAAATAATCCCTTCGCTTCGTAGATGGTGCGCGGCGATCCGCTGAAAATAATTCCCCACTTGGCGTTCGCGATCTTTTTCGCTGCCTTCGCGACCTCGCGAAGCACGAAATGGGGAGTCATGAGTATTCCGGAATCAAACAATTTCCGCTCGCGGCGGACCATCTTCTCTTTCTGCCGTTGGGGATCGTGCACGATGTCCTCCAAAAACCGCCCCGTATCAAAATGAATGAGGTTGAGTTTCGCGGCGATCAGATTCGCCTGAGTGCCCTTGCCAGAGCCAGGAGGACCATACAATATCACGGTTATTTTACTCATAAGTTTTGATTATACGCATGCTCCCCTCCTTCGCTCAAGCTTCGAAGGGCGCAGCCGGCGGCCCGTAGAGAATGACTGCGATCTTTGCCATGCGCTTATCCTAAATGAAAAATCAGATTACTCCAATCCTTCATATTCTCGCACCGTAAGCTGCGAATCGATCTGCCGCATGGTCTCCAAGGCCACCGCGACGACGATCAAGAGCGCCGTGCCACTGATGTTCAAGACGGAGATGCCCGTGAGCCTTTGCACGATGAGCGGTAAGACCGCGATCAATCCCAGAAATATCGCGCCGAAGAACGTGACGCGGTTGATCAGCGTGCCGAAAAATTTTGCGGTCGCGTCCCCCGGCCGTATACCCGGAATGAATCCCCCGCTCCGCTGGAGATTTTTGGAAATTTCTTCGGGATTGAAGGTGATCGCGGTGTAGAAATACGTGAAGAGGAACACGAGGAAGAAATAGAAAATGCCGTAGAAAAGCCCCTGATTCAAAAACCGCGCCACAAAGTCGCTGATCTTGAGGCCGATCGAAGGAGAGATCGCGGAGGCGATCTGCGCGACGAACTGCGGAAAAAGCAGGACCGAGATCGCAAAGATGAGCGGGATCATACCCGCCTGATTCACTTTGAGCGGCAGATAGCTTGAGGCGCCCCCGTACATCTTTGTGCCGCGCACGCGGCGCGCATAGGTGACGGGCACTTTCCGCTCTCCTTCGTTCAGATACACGAGGCCTCCGACGAGGAACACGAGCACAATCACAAAACCGATATACGTGGGCAGAAGGCCCGGCGTGTAGGAGGCGAATGCGAGCTGGATGTCGCTCGGCAGGCGGCTCACGATGCCCGCCAAAATGATGAGCGAGATGCCGTTCCCGATCTTCTGTTCGCTGATGAGCTCGCCCAGCCACAGCGTGATCATCGAGCCCGCGGTGATCGCGAGGACGTTCGTCACGAGCCCCAGCCCGGAAGGCCTGTTGATCACGTGCTGGGCCGCAAGAAGCGAAAGAAAACCGTACGCCTGCAGGATCGCCAGCGGCACCGAGACGATCCTTGAGTACTGGTTGAACTTTGCCTGGCCGCGCGCACCCTCTTCGTAATAAATTTCCTTGAATTTCGGGAAGATAATCGTGAGGAGCTGCATGATGATGGTCGCGGTGATGTACGGACCCACGCCCAGCATCGCGACCGAGAGATTCGAGAGGCCGCCCCCCGAGAAAATATTCAAGAATCCGAAGAGCTGATTTGAATTGAAAAATTCCCGCAGTTTCGCCACATCGGCGCCGGGAATGGGAATCGCCGCCAAAAGCCGGAACGCCACGAGGAGCGCCAAGACAATGAGGATCTTCTTGCGAAGGTCTTTGATTTTGAAAATCTGTAAAAATCTGTTCATAGATTTTCATCAACGAATAGCGAATCCTGTTGCGAATTTTCGAATGTACGAATTCGTTATTCGTAAATTCGTTTCGACATTCGTTATTCGCCGATGACTTCCCCGCCGGCCTTTTGAATCGCCTGCCGCGCGCCCTCCGATGCCGCGATTCCCTTGAGCGCTACCTTCAGTGACAGTGTTCCCTTCCCCAATATCTTGATCGCTCCGCGAAAACGCGGTGGGATGAGCCCGGCTTTTTGAAGCACCGCGCGATCAACGCCGAGAACACCCCCTTGAGACAGGGAGAGCGGATGGAGCTTCTTTTCGAACGACGCGAGGGAAACCACCAGCGGCTTTTCGCTAAGCGGCTTGTTCCTGAATCCCCGGTGCTTCGGAATGCGGAGGATGAGATCGCGCATGGCGGGGCGGATCCGGTGGCCTGAACGGGATTTTTGGCCCTTCGTGCCGCGGCCCGAAGTGGTGCCGCGCTTTCCCCCGCGGCCGATGCGCGCGTGCTTTTTATGCTGGCGAGGAAATAGTTGATGGAGTTTCATCCCGTTAGAAAAATAAACTAAACGTCTCTACGACATGAAGACGCAACGACATAGCTCTGAAATTCAGCGTACGAATTGATATATTTTTTATTTTTCTCACGGGATTCATGGGGATGGTTATGGTTCAATTCGTATATTCGTATTTTTTTCGTATTTCGTAGCCTTCTTTAATTTCTTCAGCGCCTCAATCGTGGCGAGGGCATTCGTGAGCTTGTTGGGAGTCCGCCCCAGGCATTTTGCTGTCGCGTCTTTCACGCCTGCGAGCGCAAGCACAAACCGCACGGAACCGCCCGCTTTGAGGCCGCGGCCGAGGCTCCCGGGCTTTACGAGCACGTGCGCAGCGCTGTATTTCGCGGCCACTTCATGGAGGATGGTACGGCCATCGACCAGATGCACCATGATCATATGCTTTTTCCCCTCGAGCTTTGCCTTTGCCACCGCGCTCGCCACATCGATACCCTTTGCCACGCCGACGCCCACGCGCCCCCGTTCATCCCCCACCACCACGGTCGCCCGAAAGCGGAAGCGCTTTCCTCCCGCCATGACGCGCGTCACGCGCCGGAGGTCGAGCACCTTGTCTTTGATATCGTCTCTTTTTACGTATTCTCTCATGGTTTTAGTATTTAGTAATTACTGATTAACCTATTTTCCTAATTACATTGTGTCATCAGAAAAATAAAATGTTATTGGGGAAATAAGTTATTAGGTTATTGGCCTCTAAATTCGCAGTCCGCCTTCGCGCGCCCCTTCGACAAGCGCTTTTACGCGGCCGTGATAGCGATAGGCGCGGCGGTCGAATATCGCCTGTTTCACTGCGGCTTTCTCCGCCCGCTCCGCGATGAGCGCTCCCACCTTGCGCGCCGCATCGAGCTTCGATCCCTTTTTTTCTTTTGCAAGTTCCTTGCTTGAGGCGGAGGCAACCGTACGCCCTCTTGCGTCATCGATAAGCTGTGCGTAGATGAACCGGTTGCTGCGGAACACCGCAAGCCGCGGCCGCGCCGGAGCACTCCCTATCCGCGCCCGCGTGCGGCGCGCGCGCCTTTGCCGTATCTTGTTATAAGCTTTTTTCTGGTTCATGAGGATTATGATACTAATATACAAATGGTACTAATGATACCAATCATACGAATCTCGTTTCTTTCCGCATTGGTAGTATTCGTATCATTCGCATACATTCGTATATTGGTATCGCATTTACGTGGCGGCTACGGTCGCCGCTTTCTTTCCTACTTTGCGGCGAATGACCTCGCCCCGATAGTGGATCCCCTTGCCCTTGTAAGGTTCGGGTTTCTTCAATGCGCGGATCTGAGACGCAATTCTCCCGACAAGTTCCTTATCGGCGCCGGAGACCGTGATGACATTCTTTTCCACGCTGATCGCAATGTCCGCGGGAATCGGCACGCGTACCGGGTTCACGTATCCCAATGAAAGGGCAAGCGTCGTGCCGTCCATTTGTGCACGATATCCCACCCCTTCGATCTCCAGCACTTTTGAAAAGCCCTGATGCACGCCTTCGATCGCATTTTTCGTCAACGACCACAGCGTCCCCTGATTCGCGCGCGCCTGCTTTTTCTCCTCCGTCGCACGAACCATAACTCCTGCGGATTCCACGGCGAGGTCGGTGAACGGAAGTAGAGGCACCCGCAGTTCCCCTTTTTGCCCCGTGACCACCACGGCACCGCCGCTCCGCGTCACGGTGACGCCCTCGGGCACGGCAATCGGTTTTTTGGCAAGACGTGACATTGGTTTATGATGCTAATCTACAAATCTTATGCGAATAATGCTCATTGCGAATTGTTATTCCCCGCATTTGCAATTGGTAGATTGGCATGAAATTCGCATATTGGCATCATTCTCACCACACTTCAAAAAGATATTCGCCTCCGACGTTCTGCTTGCGGGCTCCCACGTTGGTCATCACGCCGTGGGGCGTGGAAAGCACGGCGATGCCGTGCCCTTGTTTGACCAGGTGTAATTCGCGGTAGCCGCGGTAGAGGCGCCGGCTCGGCTTGCTCATGATCCTAAAATCGGAAAGCGCAGATTGTTTTCCGTGGTAGCGCAGCTTCACTTCGAGAATGCTTTTCTTGCCGATATTCCTTTTTTGCACGTCTTCGATATATCCCGCATCCATGAGGAGCTTCAGCACGGCAAAATCAAACCCAGAGAACGGCATGAGCATCGTCTCCTTTCGGGCTTGTCCCGCATTTTTCAATTCTGAGAGGACGTTATAATGCATGATATTCTCTACGAATTACGAATGGGGTACGAATATACGAACGTAGCCCGACCAGCAACCTCGCGGATTCGTATATTCGTAATTTGTTCGTATTGCGTAGTCATGGTTACCATGATGCTTTTCTCACTCCCGGAATCTCTCCCTTCGTCGCCATTTCCCGAAAGCAAATGCGGCAGAGGCCGAACGTACGCATAAAACCGCCTTTGCGCCCGCAGCGAAAACAGCGCCGCACGATGCGGGAGCTAAATTTTGGCTTTTTTTTGCTGCGCGCGATGACTGATATCTTTGGCATGTGTGTCTATCACCGAATAGCGAATCCAGTTACGAATTTTCGAATAAACGAATTCGAAATTCGTATATTCGGAATGAGATTCGTTATTCGCTGATGATTACTCATTGTTTCTTCAACGGCACCCCGAGCGCGCGGTATGCTTCAATGGCGGCGGCGCGCTTTTTGGTTCTCGGCACGACGTTGACTCCGAGAGAAAAGGTGAATAGGGACTCCTCCGGGTTTACCTCGGGAAATACGAATTGTTCTCGAAATCCAAGATTGAGTACGCCATGCGCATCGATTGCACTAAGGTCGATTCCCTGAAAGTCACGTACCCGAGGCAGTACTATTGTAATCAAACGCTCGAAAAAATCAATACATTTCCTGCCGCGCAGCGTTACCCGGGCGCCGACTGTCTGGCCTTCCCGCATCTTGAACCCCGCGATGGATTTCCGCGCCGGCCGCAACTGGGATTTCTGGCCGGTGATGAGTCCAAGATCGCGGACGACTTGAGGAAGGATCTTTTCCTCGAACTGCGGCATTTGGCTTGCGCGGCCAATGCCCGCGTTCACCACCACCTTTTCAAGGAAGACACGTGATTCCAGTACGTTCTTTTTTTTCAGAGGAGAAGGGGTCATGGATAATTTAGAGCGCCGCTTCGCACTTTTTGCAGTAGCGAACCTTTTTCCCCCCCTCAACGCGATGGCCTATTCGTGTCGCGCGGCCGCAGTGCGGACAAAGAAGAGCGGCGCGGGAAGCGGGAAACGGCCTCGGCACGAGTACCGTCTGGCCTTTTTCTCCCGTCTTCCGCGGACGAACGTGCTTCTTCACGAGATTCAGTCCCTCTGCCACGATCCTTCCTTCTTCGGAGAGGACCCGTATCACCCCTCCTGTCTTCCCGCGATCTTTCCCCGCGCGCATTTTTATTTTGTCTCCTTTTTTTATATTCATAATAAGGTGATGCAAATCTACAAATCTTATGCGAATAATGCGAATTGCTAATACGATTCGCAATTAGTAGATTGGCATGAAATTAGCATATTGGCATCATAATCACACGATTTCTTCCGCCATGGTCATCAGCTTTTCATACCCCCGCGCTTTGAGCTCGCGCGGTAGCGGGCCGAACACCCGCGTTGCTATTGGTTCTTTTTTCGCGTCAATCAGCACCACGGCGTTCTCGTCGAAGCGCAGGTAGGACCCGTCGGCGCGCCGGATGGCGTTCCGCGAGCGCACGACGATCGCCTTCACCTTGTCTTTTTTCTTCACGGGCTTTCGCGGCTCGGCAACCTGCACGGATGCCACGATCACGTCGCCTACATTTGCGTAACGGTGACGCGTGCCTCCCAAAATACGGAAACACCGGACGGTCTTCGCGCCGGAATTGTCTGCAACTTTAATTATGGAACGTTCCTGGATCATGCCAATGTTACCCGCGAGGGCAAGGTATTCTCTGTCGCAGACCGAGCGGCAGTAACATTGAGCACCCCGCCCCATTTGTAGTAGAGATTCTGCTTATCTCTAATCCGAGCCGGTAGGCGGCTTCGCCTTTGTTTTTTGATAATTGATTGATCATGTTTGCAAATGGGGCGGGGTAACGGTTTTGCAATCAAAAATCATTCGCCTTTCGGCTCTGATTTTTGAGCAAAGCCCGTTATTTTCCACCGCTTCCCTCTCGACAGGGGGCGGGTTTCTTCAATAATCACGTGGTCGCCGACGTGGTATTCATTCACTTCGTCGTGGGCCTTAAAGCGCTTCGTGACTTTGTAATACTTGAGGTAGCGAGGATGGCGCTTCTCGCGCACCACTTCCACGATGCGGGTCTTTGCCATTTTTTCCGATACCACAAGGCCCGTGATCCGTCGTTTCTTTGAAGATGCGGGAGAGTCCATAGAAGTGTTATGAGGCGTTGGGTGTTCTCGCGCCGAGGAACGTGAGAAGGCGCGCGATCAATTTGCGCACACTGCGGAGTTCGCCCACATTCTTCACTTTTCCCTGCGCTAAGTCAAATTGCAGGCTCCGCATGCGGGCGCGCGCCTCCGCGAGAAGCGTCGTGAGCTCCGCATCTGATTTTTGCCGCAATTCTCTGATTTCGTTGATCTTCATAGGAGTAATCGCGAATAATGCTAATTGCGTTTAATAATGCGAATGGTTCGCATTTGTGGTGAGTGAATTTTTGTTTGTGTCATAGTCGTTATTCGCATTATTAGCGATTACTCTTCGCGACTAATAATACGGCTCTTGAACGGCAGTTTGTATCCCGCGCGCTTCAATGCTTCTTTTGCGATTTCGGGAGTCACACCGTCCATTTCGAAAATCACCCGCCCCGGGCGGACCGGAAACACATAGTGATCCACGCTTCCTTTCCCTCCCCCCATCGTCACTTCGGGAGGGCGCTGGGTGACCGGCTTGTCCGGGAATACGCGGATCCACAGGCGCCCCTCGCGCTTGATGAAGTTCGTGATCGTGCGCCGCGCCGCCTCGATCTGGCGGGAGTTGAGCCATGCGGATTCGAGCGCCTTGAGGCCGAACTCACCGTAGCTCAAGTGGATGCCGCGGGTCTCGACCTTGCGGCCCTTCGACCTGCCTTTCTGCCACTTGCGATGTTTTACTTTTTTAGGGATTAACATAGAAACATATTTTTAATCTTTAATCGCAAATCTCAAAGCTGGTTACTTTTGAGATCTGAGATCTGATTTTTGATCTTTTTGGAACACTTCGCCTTTGTAAATCCACACCTTGATGCCGATCGCGCCGTAGCTCAAATGCGCCGTGGCGGTTCCATAATCTATGTCGGCGCGGAGCGTCTGGAGCGGAAGCGCGCCCTTCTTGAGCGTCTCGCGGCGGGCAATGTCCGTGCCGCCGAGCCGCCCCGAAAGATGAATCTTCGCGCCGCGCACTTCTTTGTTCTGCATAATCTGATCGAGATATTTCTTCATGACGCGCCGGAAGTGAAGCCGCTTGGCTAAGTCCCACGACACTTGCTGGGCGATGTAGGCGGCAGAAACCTCCGAGCGTTTGAGCTCTTCCACATTGACGCTCACGCGGGGCTCGCGGCGGCCCTCCTGCACCACTCCTCCTTTCCTTATCTTTTTGAGGCGCGCTTCGATTGCGCGGCTGAGATCCTCGATCCCCTTGCCGCCCTGGCCGATCACAAAACCCGGACGCGCCGCGCGAATCAGTATCTTTACGCTGTTCGAGGTCCGTTCAATATCAATGCCTGCAATCCCAGCTTGGCCAATGCGCTTCCAGACAATGCTCCGTATCGCTTCGTCTTCTTCGAGAAACTTCGCGTACGGATAGCGGCCCACCGATCCCGTACCCGTTCTCGCGGGGAAGAACCACCTGGACGACCAGGGTTTCACGATCGAGATGCGCAATGAAATTGGATTAATTTTCTGTCCCATGATCGTAAATGTAAAATGAAAAAATCAAAATGAACAATGATAACTCTTATACTGACTTGCGCCGGAACATTCGCTTTAAAAATCCGGGGCGATCCCGCCGACTTGTTGCGGGCGATCCTTCTTTTTCTTCGCTTTTTCCGATCTTCCGCTCGCGCTTTTCGGGGGGAAGCTTCTCTTTTTTCTGCACGACGATGGTAAAGCGGTCCTCCTCTGCGGGGCGTTCCCCCAGCACGAGCACCACATGGCTCATCTTTTTCTGGATCGGGCTTGCCGAACCCCGCGCGCGCGGCAGAGAGCGCTTCAGCATAGGCCCTTGATCAACCCGAATGTGTTCAATAAAAAGAGTGTTTGGCTCGAGCTGCTTGGTATTCTTCGCATCCGCGAGCGCGGAGCGCAGAAGTTTGAGGAGCGGCTTCGCCGCGCGCCGGCGCTCGTAGATCAACTGGGCCTCCGCTTCGCGCGCAGACAAGCCCTTCACGAGATTCGCCACCAGGCGCACCTTGCGGGGCGTCATTCTTAAGTAATTTAACTTTGCACTCTGTTTCATAATCTGTAGTAATAACCTAGTATCTTACTTTCCTCATTACAACATTGTTATTAGGTAAATAAGTAATTGAGGTATTCATTGTGGTGGTCATCATTTTTTCTCGGTGGACTTCGCGGTTTTCTCCGCCTTGTCGCTTTCCGCCGCCTTCTGCTCAATTTCTTTTTGTATCTTGCCGCCATGGCGCACGAACTTGCGCGTCAGAGAGAACTCCCCGAGGCGATGTCCCACCATCTCTTCCGTCACCCGCACTTCGATAAAATCTTTTCCATTATGGACCGCAAACGTATACCCCACCATTTCGGGGGAAATCTCTGATGCGCGCGACCATGTTTTGATCGGGCCGTCCTGCGCCTTCCGTGTGTTTATTTTCTTCACGATATTCGGGTCCACGAAGGGGCCTTTTTTGGAGCTTCTAGACATGGTAGTTGCTTAATTTCTTAATATCCCAATTGCAATAAATTACATCGTGGATCATTAGAGTTAATAGGTTATTGAGTAATTGAGTTATTGGCGTCTTTTAAGAATAAGTCTAGAGGATGCTTTTCTCTTGTTGCGCGTCTTGTGTCCGCCGGTGATTTTACCCCACAGCGTTTTCGGTTTCCGCGTGCCGCGCGGCTGGCGCCCTTCGCCGCCGCCATAGGGGTGATCCACGGGATTCATCGCCGTGCCGCGGACGGTGGGCCGGATGCCCAGCCACCGCGAGCGGCCCGCCTTGCCGATCACGACAAGATTATGCTCCGGGTTCGATACCTGCCCGATCGAGGCGTACCCTTCGGAAAGCACCCGGCGCACTTCGCCGGAAGAGAGTTTCAAATCGGTATACCCTTCTGCGTTCGCGAGCACTTCTGCGTAGGACCCCGCCGAGCGCGCGAGTTGGCCGCCATGCCCGGGATTCATTTCCACATTATGCACGCGGTACCCGACGGGAATATTCTTCAATTTCATCCGGTTGCCGACCGCAAAGGGTGCTGATTCTTCGGTCGTAACCTCGCTTCCTACCTTCAACTCGTGCGGCGCGAGAATGTAGCGCTCCACGCCGTCCGCGTAGCGCACGAGGGCGATAAAGGCGCTCCGGTAGGGATCATACTCGAGTGTCATCACTTTCGCGGGCATGCCGATCCGCTCCTGCATGAAATCTATCATGCGATACCGGCGTTTGTTACCGCCGCCCTGATGGCGGACCGTGATGCGGCCCTGTGAGTTCCGGCCGCTTTGCGAAGGAAGCGTGACGAGGAGAGATTTTTTGGGGCGCACTTTGGAAAGCCCCGAATAATCTACATTCGTGAGATGGCGGCGCGATGGCGATGTGGGATTATAGGATTTCATAAAATTGATTTACTAATTACTCATTAACTTATTTACCTAATTACATTGTGTCATCAGAAAAAGAAAGTTGTTATTAAGTAAGTAAGATATTGAGTTATTACGCAGTTAGGTAACATCTATCTTCTGCCCTTCTTTGAGCGTGACGACCGCCTTTTTATAGCCGGAGAGGGTGCTTTTGATATTCCTGAAGCGGCGGGCTTTGCCCGGTTTCTGGATGACATTGACTGCAACCGCATCCACGCGATAGATCGCGCGCAATGCTTCGCGGACTTCGTTCTTCGTCGCACGCGGTGAGACCATAAACACGTACTTGCGGAGCTCGCCAAGACGCGTTGACTTCTCAGTGATGATCGGTTTTTTAAGGATAATCTTGTCGGTCATGGCATTATTTGGCTTTGGAGGCATGCCGGAAATGGCGGCTGATCGCTTGGACCGCGTCGCGATCCATAAGCAGGCGCCCGTACCGCACAAGGTCTTCCACGCCGAGCTCTTCGGGGCGCACCGCCTTCGCCTTCACGAGATTTTTTATCGCGCGGAATGAGTTCTTGTCTTCGGGATGCGGCACGACGAGCGCGTCCACACGCTTTTCTTTCTTTGGCATGTCGAGCAGGCCCTGCAGGGTCTTGAATGCCAATTTTGTTTTCGGGGATTCAAATGCGAGGGTGTCAAAAAATTTCACTTCCCCCTCTTGGAATTTCCGCGAGAGGACGCTCACGAGCGCCGACTGCCGCATTTTTTTATTCACCTTCTGGCTGTAGTCGCGGTCCTTGATTGGGCCGTGCGCCTTCCCGCCTCCCGACCAAAGGGGCGAGCGGATGGAGCCGTGCCGCGCGCGGCCGGTCCCCTTCTGGCGCCACGGCTTTTTGCCGCCGCCGCGCACTTCGCTCCGGTCTTTCGCGTGCGCCCACGGCCGCCTGCGATTTGCCGCAATTGCGAGGAGAATCTGCTTCACGAGCGCGGGGCGCCACGGTGCGCCGAAAATCTTCTCGGGCAATTCGAGTTCTCCCACCACTTCGTTCTTCAAATTATAGAGCGGGGTCTTAAGCATGGAAAGAAATAGTAATAACTGAATAACTTATTCTCTTAATTACAAAATTGTTCTGAACCACTTCATTGTTATTGGGCAAATAAGTTATTTAGTTATTGCTTGATATTTCTACAAGTGCGCCCGGTGCTCCCGGGACGGCTCCTTGTACGAACAGTAGATTTTTTTCGGCGTCGATCGCCACCACCTTGAGGTTCTTCACGCTCACGCGGTCATTGCCCATCCGTCCTGCCATGCGGCGTCCGGGGACGACGCGCTGGAATGCGGTCGAGCCGATCGAACCCGGCGCGCGGAAGCGATTCTTCTGGCCGTGGGTTTTTGGACCGCCGTGGAAACCGTGGCGCTTTACGACGCCCTGGAATCCCCTGCCCTTCGAGAGTCCGGAGATTTTCACTTTGTCGCCTTCCTGGAATGCGGACACCTGTAGCATATCGCCCACGTTTACTTCTGCCTTATCCCCTGTCCCCTGTCCCCTATCACCTATCCTGAACTCCCGCTTCGTTTTGCCGAGCTTCACCTGCACCGCGCGATAGCCATCGCGCGACTGCGTGCGCACCAGGCTCACCGTGTTCGGTTCGGCCTTAATCACCGTCACGGGGATCACGGTATTCTCTTTCCAGAGCTGGGTCATTTTAACCTTCTTGCCTAATATGAAAGACATGGATATTTGTGATTATGATACCAATATACGAATGGTACTAATGCTACGAATAGTACAAATCACGTGATTCGTATGATTAACATCATTCGCATGCATTAGTATATTGGTATTTCATTGGCGTAAGCCAATAAAAAACCGCCCAAGGCACAGCCCGGGCGATCGGCTGTCCTTTTGAAAACGCTTTAAATTGGATTTAAAACGTTCATTAAAGAGACGTAGGGATATGATAGGGCAAGAGCACCGGAATGTCAACTCGTACTTGCTTTTCGTAATACGCATAGTAAAAAAACCGACGCTTTGGGAGTCGATTTTGGTCGGGGTATTCTCCTGCCTACATTATCTTTATCTCAATATCTACCCCCGCCGGAAGATTCAGATTCGAGAGCGATTCGATAATCTTCTGGTTCGGGTTTGTGATATCAATCAATCGCTTGTGGACACGCAGTTCGAATTGCTCGCGCGAGTCTTTGTGCACGAAAGTCGAGCGATTCACCGTGTAGCGCTTGATTTCAGTCGGCAGTGGAATCGGACCCACGATTTTCGCATCGTTCCGTTCGGCGGTGTCGATAATCTGGCGCGCGGAATTGTCGATGAGCTTGTGATCATACGCGCGGATCCGGAGCCGGATCTTCTGCGGGAGCTCTGCTTCTTTTTTCTTTGCCATGGTGCTTCGCGTATCAGCGAATAACGAATGTTTTACGAATATACGAATTACGAATTCGATATTCGGAAATTCGCAACAGGATTCGTTATTCGGTGATGATTATTTCAAGATCTTCGTCACTACTCCCGCCCCCACCGTTTTGCCGCCCTCTCTAATCGCGAACCGCTGTTTTTCTTCGAGCGCGACCGGCGCGATCAGCTTAATGCCCAGATTAACGGTGTCACCCGGCATGACCATTTCCATCCCCGTCGGCAAAGTCACTTCGCCGG